>Ga0187887_10000461_pt1 | contig 40311 bp, 28 predicted proteins | sample June2016WEW_7_10_FD_132977 | JGI IMG/M metagenome (GOLD analysis project Ga0187887, IMG submission 132977) | Peatland microbial communities from SPRUCE experiment site at the Marcell Experimental Forest, Minnesota, USA - June2016WEW_7_10 | ecosystem: Environmental > Terrestrial > Soil >... | reverse complement strand
GCATGGCGATACGCGGCCGTTTCTTTTTCGGCTGTTGGATCAGAAGAAGTATCCGGCATCGCAGCTCTACTTATTGATGACGCTGGGTCCCACGATCGCGCTGCTGCCGTTGGCCGAACGCGCGCGCGGATGGTTCGGCGGGATGTTGGCGGCCTTCGGCCGCGTACCCATGTTTTACTATCTGCTGCACATCCCGGCGATCCATCTTGCGGCGCTCGCGGTAACGTACCTGCGGGAGGGAAGGTTCCATCCGGAGTGGTATGCGTCCGCGCCGTTCACATGGGTACCGCCGGAGCAGCGATGGGGGCTGCCATTGCTATACCTGGTGTTCGCCTTGATTGTGGCGGCGCTGTATTTCGCGTGCCGGTGGTTCGCGGGGGTGAAGGCGCAACATCGCCAGGGCTGGCTCCGATATCTGTGAGGACCTCGAGGGTTCCCCCCGGGACTTCTCTCCGGCCAACGGGGCGAAGCTCGCTTAACAGCGACACGGCCGACCGCAAGACCGCTGGGCGGATGGCCCGGACCGCCGCGTACGGCTCCCCACCGAAGGCACTTCGAAATCGATTTCGTGAGAGGTCGCGAATGCCGGTTTTGACTGGCAGCTTGATGCGTATTTTCCGTAACTCGGCGGCGACCGCCGCACTCAAACAAGCCACAAGGCCCGTGCTACGTCTTCGTCTTCGGCGGCACGAAATCGGGCGGCAGCGCCGCGCCTTCGCCGAAGAAGTAGTCGTCCATCTGCTTGATCAGAAACTCCTGCGCTTCTTGCGTCCCCAGGTTCAGCCGGTATTCGTTCATGAGCATCTTCATGTGCTCCACCCACATCTTCCAGGCTTCCTTCGAGACGTTGTCGTAGATCTTCTGGCCCAGCGGGTGGCCTTCAAACGGCACTTCGTCCAGCCCCGGCAGGTCCCTTTGCAGCTTGACGCAATGCACCATACGTGCGCCAAGCGGCACTTCAATGTTGACTGGATTCATCGATCCGCTACCGCATCCCATGTCTATATATATCCTCGCCTTCCAGGATACTACGCCCGCGCCGAGAGGTTCCATTGCGAGATCACGCGCGTCTCGCGTTCATAGCCCAGCACGCTGACCGACGCCGTGCCCAGCGCGAAGAGGCGGCCGCCGTCGGGAGGGAGTCCGAGCCAGCAGGCCGTTAAGATGCGCAACAGGTGGCCATGCGCGAATAGCGCCACATCGCCGCCGGCGGCCGCTGCACGATCGATGACCCGGTTGGCGCGCGCGGCCACCTGCTGAATGGCTTCGCCCTCTGGCACGGGCGACGTCCAGATGGTCCAACCGGGCACGCTTTCCTGAATCTGCGCGCTCGTGCGCCCTTCGTAAGCGCCATAGTCCCATTCGCTCAGATCCGGTTCGATTTGCGCGGCGCCGCCGTATCCCGCCAGCCGGCAGGTTTCGCGCGCGCGCTGCAAGGGGCTGGTCAGTACGAGGGCGAACGGCCGCCCCGCCAGCGACCGGCCAATCTCCTCGGCGTGCCGCTCACCCGCTGCGGTGAGCGGGAGGTCCGTGCGTCCGGTATGCTGCCCGGAGAGGCTCCACGCGGTCTCGCCATGGCGTATCAGCCAGATTTCCGGATAGAAATTGGGCGTCGGCGCGATGGGCATGCTAATGATAAAGCATACCCGATGGAGGGAAAATAAGGGAACATGGCAATCGATCCGCACGCAGGCAAACCCGCCCAACCCGCGATGCTGGTGAACGTCCCCCGCCTGATCACCGCCTATTACACGGGCCGGCCCGATCCCGCCGTGCGCGCGCAACGCGTGGCGTTCGGCACCTCCGGACATCGCGGCACGTCGTTCGCGCTGTCGTTCAACGAGGCCCATATCCTGGCCATCACGCAGGCCATCTGCCAATACCGCAAGCAGGAGCGCATCACCGGCCCGCTCTTCCTGGCCGCGGATACGCACGCGCTCTCCGATCCGGCGTGGGTCAGCGCGCTCGAAGTGTTGGCCGCCAACGGCGTAGACACGATGATCGACAGCGCGGGCGGCTACACGCCGACGCCGGCACTTTCGCACGCCATCCTGACCTACAATCGCGGGCGCGCGGACGGACTGGCAGACGGCATCGTGATCACGCCATCGCACAATCCGCCGGAAGATGGCGGCTTCAAATACAACCCACCCAACGGAGGACCGGCGGACACCGGCGCGACGCGGTGGATCGAAGACCGCGCCAACGCACTGCTGGAGGGCGGTCTGCGCCAGATTCTGCGCATGCCTTACGAAGGCGCGCGGAACGTATCCACAACGCACCGGCACGATTATGTTTCGGCCTACGTGAACGATCTAGGCAGCGTGCTGGATATGGACGCCATCCGCGGCGCGCAGCTCAACGTGGGCGTGGACCCGCTGGGCGGGGCCGGCGTGGCCTACTGGGGACGCATCGCCGAGCGCTACGGCGTGCCGCTTACAGTGCTGAACGACGCGGTGGACCCCACCTTCCGCTTCATGTCCGTCGATTGGGACGGCAAGATCCGCATGGACTGCTCGTCGCCCTACGCCATGGCGGGGCTGATCGCGCTGAAGGACCGCTTCGATGTGGCCTTCGGCTGCGACACCGACCATGATCGGCACGGCGTGGTCACGCGCAGCGCGGGGCTGCTGAATCCGAATCATTACCTGGCCGTGGCGATTTCGTTCCTGTTCCAGCATCGGCCCGGCTGGCCCGCGGGGGCCGCGGTGGGTAAAACGCTAGTAAGCAGCAGTATGATCGACCGCGTGGCGGCCAGCCTGAAACTGAAGATGGTGGAAGTGCCGGTGGGCTTCAAATGGATGGTGGACGGCCTGGTGACGGGCGCGTTTGGTTTTGGCGGCGAGGAGAGCGCGGGCGCGTCGTTTCTGCGGCGCGACGGCACGGTGTGGACTACCGACAAAGATGGCATCGTCATGGGGCTGCTGGCGGCCGAGATCCTGGCGCGGACGGGCCGCGATCCCGGCGAGATCTACCGTGAGTTGACGGAACAATTCGGCGCGCCGGTGTATGAGCGCATCGACGCGCCGGCCACGCCGGAGCAGAAGGCGGTGCTGCTGAAGCTGTCGCCCGAGCAATTGCATGCCGCTGAATTCGCGGGCGAAAAGATTCTAGCGACGCTGACCACCGCGCCGGGTAATGGCGCGCCGATCGGTGGGCTAAAGGTGGTGACGGCGAATGGCTGGTTCGCGGCGCGCCCGTCGGGTACCGAGAGCGTGTATAAGCTCTATGCGGAAAGCTTTCTGGGCGAGAGTCACCTGCGCAGGATACAGAAGGAAGCGCGCGAGCTGATCGCGTTGACGTTTGCGGGAGAGTGAAGAGCGGGTCCTGGAGGACCCGCGCAGGACTGGAGTCCTGCCCCACTTTTTGCCGTTAGAATCGATAGAGAGGGCTTGGTATGCGGTCGCTCGCGTGGAAACTACGGAATGCAATAAAGGGTCTCCTGACGGGCCGGCGGCCCGATTCACCGGACGATCCTTATGCCGCGGTACGCGCTCCCATCAAACGAGGTCCGCCAGACAAGAGTGCCGCGGTCGCATTGGACGAGCCCGATTAACAATGAAGACCCACCATTATTCCGTCACAGTCACATGGACCGGCAATACCGGGACAGGCACGGCCAGCTATCGAAGCTACGAGCGGCGGTACGAAATCTCCGCGGGAACCCGAAAGCCCACCATCCCGGGTTCCAGCGATCCGGCATTTCGCGGCGATCCGGAGCGCTGGAATCCCGAGGAACTGCTGGTGGCCTCCATATCCGCCTGCCACAAGCTTTGGTACCTCCACTTATGTGCGGAGGCGGGGATTGTGGTCCTCGCCTACACCGACCATGCCGAAGGCGAGATGGAAGAGACGGCGGACGGCTCGGGACGTTTCAGACGCGCGATCCTGCGTCCCCAGGTTACCATCACGGCTAACTCCGATATGGCAAAGGCGCACGAATTGCATGCCGCCGCGCATGCCAAATGTTTCATCGCGAACTCCGTGAACTTTCCCGTGCAACACGAGCCGGAGATAAGCGCCGCATAGATTATTTGCTGTTGTAGACCGTAACCTCCGCTTCAAACGTGCCCACGTTGTCTTGATAGCAGCCTGGAGGACCGAAGGCCAGAACGCAGCCATCGGAGATTCCCAGGAAGAGCCGCGTAGCCCCTTGGGGCACGGCGAAAAGCTTCGAAACAAAGCCGGGGCCCGCATTGCTCGGCGACAAGCCGGTGCCGATAAAAAACGTCTGGAACAACTCGGGGTTCAAGATTAGGAAACCCTCGCCGCCGGTGAAGTTCAGAACCGGCGGTCCGTTGCCGCTGGGAACCGAGTCGTTTAGGAACACGCCCGTGAGGAAGAAACCGCGGTCCGTGGCTATGATGCCCGAGAGACCGTTGTACGAAGTCAGGTCGGTTCCGCCCGGGAATGGAATGCCGTCCGGATGCGAGTAAGGCTCTCCGCCGCCCAGGGTGACCATCCCGGCGGCCAGAATCGTGATAGCCTCTCCGCCCACGAAGTGGACGGCTGGCGGCAGGGTGCCGCTAAACGCTTCGCTTTGTCCGGCGGCGAAGATGTTGGCCGTGGCGGGAATCACAACCCCATACGTCTGTTGGGCGCTGGCGCAGCCGGCGATGCACAACGCAAGCGGCGCAAATCGAAGCAATGTTCCGGTTAGCATGTTCTTCTTTCCTCCTAAAGAGCCTCCCGGCGCGGAGAGTGTTTTCCGTCCGGGGGCTCTTGTACTTTAACGCATGGGGATCGGCAGTGCCATAGCCGCCGAATGTATTTTGCCTGTTCCGTTATGTGTATGGCGGCAAGGCCGTTATGAGCCCGTCTGTCCGCGTTATACTGCGGTCGATGCGCCTTCGCGCAAGGGAGCGAACCAAGTGCCAACCAAACCCCCGATGGATCTAACCGGACGCGTGGCTGTAGTGGTCGGCGGCACTTCGGGCCTGGGCCGCAAACTGGCCGCCGGCCTGGCCGCCGCGGGGGCCGACGTGGTGCCTACCGGACGGCGCGAGCCGTTGATTGAAGAGGCCTGCCTGGAGATCGAACGCGCCGGCCGCCGGACGCTGCGGCATGCCTGCGACGCCGGCTCCCGCGAGTCCATCGACGGTTTTCGCGACGCCGTACTGGCGCAGTTCGGCCGCGTGGATGTGCTGTTAAATGCCGCCGGCCAGACCCAGCGGAAGCCCACCGTGGAGGTTGCCGAAGCCGACTGGAATCGCATCATGGACGTGAATCTTACGGGTATGCTGCGGGCTTGCCAGTCGTTCTACCGGCCGCTGGCGGCGAACCGTTGCGGGCGGATTATAAACATCGCCTCCTTGACTTCGTTCGTGGGTTTCCTGGAAGTGACGGCCTATGCCGCGTCGAAAGCGGCGGTGCTGGCGCTCACCCGCAACCTGGCGGTGGAGTGGGCGCGCGACGGCATCAACGTCAACGCCATTGCGCCGGGCGTCTTCCGCACGGACCTGAATGCGCAGCTTCTGGACGGCACCGAGCGGGGGCGGGAGCTAAAAATGCGCACCCCCATGGGGCGATTCGGACAGCCGGAAGAATTGGCCGGCGCGGCGGTGCTGCTGGCGTCGGATGCGGCCAGCTTTATCACGGGGCAGTGCATCGCGGTGGACGGCGGATTCCTGGCGTCGGGGGTGAATCAGTGACGTGAGACCGGCTCACGGTTATGGAAAAGGCGCGCTACCGCGCGCTGGCGGCCTACGAGGCCGCCGCAGGCTGCGAGCCTGCCCCACAAAGGGCAAATCGCTCGCGGTGCTACACTTCTGAAATGAGGCTGTGCGTCGCCGCTCTCCTGTGCGCCTGCGCGGTGTTGCGAGCCTCGGGAAGCGAAGGGCCGCGCTGGCTCAAGATCAAATCCTCTAACTTCGAGTTGTTCACCACCGCCGGCGAACGCAGCGGACGCGACGTGGCGCGGCATTTCGAGCAGGTGCGCGCCTTCTTCCTGGAGGCCATGGGAATCGGCTCGAAGTCCGGTCCGCCGGTGCGGATCGTGGTCTTCCGCGCGGATCAGGAATTCGCGCCTTACGCTCCGAATGAGTTCGCCTCCGCATACTATCTGGGCGCGCAGGATCGCGATTATATCGTCATGAAGAGCGCCTCCAGCGAGCGGTTTCCAGTGGCCGTGCACGAGTACATTCACTTATTGGTGAAGCACGCCGGAATCGCCGCGCCCGTATGGTTCAACGAGGGACTTGCCGAGCTATACTCCAACCTGAAGCCGCTGGCGGGAAAGGTCGCGGTGGGCGATATCATCCTGCCGCACCTGGCACTGTTGCAGCAGTCGAAGTGGATCGATTTGTCGACGCTGCTGGCGGTGCAGCCCGACTCGGCTTTGTATAACGAGAAGACTCGCGCCGGTCTTTTCTACGCCGAGAGTTGGGCGCTGGTGCACATGCTATACCTGGACGAGGAATACCGGTCCAAGTTACCCGTGCTGCTGACCGGCATCAAGGCCGGCGCGGGCATGCCGGAAACGTTTCAGAAGGCCTACGGCAAGCCGCTCGAACAGGTGCAGCGGGATCTGCAATCGTATATGCGCGGGACCCGTTTCAATGCGTCGCTGTTCAACACCAAGCTGGCCAAGGAAGTGGATGCGCCCGAAGTGCGCGATTCGAGTCCGCTGGAAACCGGCCTGGTGCTGGCGGATATCCTGGCCAATATGCGGGCGAAGGCCGCGGAAGCGCGCCAGATGTACAACCAACTGGCGCGGGACAATCCGAAAGAGTGGCAAGCGGAGCAGGGCCTGGCGCGTCTGAGTCTGCGGGAAGGCAACCGCGCGGAAGCTCTGACGCATTACGCGCGCGCGGCCGAACTGGGCAGTACCAGCGCCAAAATGTATTACGAGTACGGCCGGCTGTTGCGGGCCGAGAGCCAGCACGCGGAGGCTGTGGCGGTATTGAAGCGCGCGACCGAGCTCGATCCGGACGATCGCGATGCGCGCCTGGAACTCGGCTATGCGTACGTGATCGACGACCAGCACGCGGCGGCGCTGGCGCAGTTGCAGAGCGTGAAACACGTCACCGAGGAGCAGGCTTTCGGGTACTTCCACGCGATGGCTTACGCATACTATCGTTTGGACCGCACAGAGGAAGCCGAGGCTGCCGCGGCAACTTGCCGGAAGTATGCCAGGACGCCGGAGCAAGTGGAGCGGCTGGACCAATTGGTGGACGCGTTGAACTATGTGCCACGGTACCCGCTGATCGGCGGGGATCGCCCGAACCGGGGACCGGCGGCCGGGCCGGGCGATGACTCTGCACCGCTGCCGCCCAGACTGCGCCGAGGCGACGGTTTGGCGGTCGCCGAAGGCACGCTGCAGCAGGTCGATTGCATGGATGGCAGGATCCGTATGCGGATTGGCGTGGGCGCGGATTCCATGTCTTTCGCGCTCCTGGACCTGGCTTCCATCACGGCCAAGGCCCCGGCGCCCATCGAGTTTGCGTGCGGGCCGCAAAGTCCGAGACGGATCAGGATCGAGTACGAGGCCAAAGAGGGCGCCATGCCGGAGACGGTGGGGGTGGTACGGTCGGTCGAGTTCCTGGAGTGAGCCTCGTGGCGCATGCCCCCGGCATGCCGTGCCGGCACTTTTGCCGGCACAGGCGAGCGAAGCTTGCCAAGCGGCAGCGCATGGCGCTGCCCCACTGCGAACGAGGGATTCCCACAAGCGGACACTTCATCACCGCGCCTATCAATGGTTTCAGTCGATTCCCGAGTACTTGGAACGGGCCTCCGCTTGCTGCATAGGGCACCGATGCTCACTCTGGTGAAGGATTTGCGCTACTCTCTACGCACCCTGTGCAACGTGCCCGGCTTCAGTATCGTGGCCGTGCTGGTGCTGGCTCTGGGCATCGGAGCGAACACCGCCATCTTCAGCGTGGTCAATTCGGTGGTACTGCGTCCGCTGCCGTATCCCGGCGCCGATCGCCTGGCGCTGATCTGGGAGACGGACCTGAAGGACGGCATCAAACGCGAAGGGCCTTCCGCGCCGAATTTCCTGGATTGGCGGGAGCAGAGTCAGTCCTTCGAAGAAATGGCGCTGCTCGAGGTGGGCACGGGCACCGTAACCGGCGAAGGCGAGCCCGAGCAGGTCGTCGGATTGCGCGTGACCACGAATTTCCTGTCGATGCTCGGTGGCCGCACGATCCTGGGACGCGGCTTTACGGAGGCGGAGGGCGCGGGACAAGCGCGCTACCCGGTGGCCGTGCTGGCGAACGGGTATTGGAAGCGCCGTTTCGGGTCGGATCCGCGCATCATCGGCAGAACCTTCACCATGAATAGCGAGCCGTACACGGTGATCGGCGTGCTCGCGCCGAATTTCTACCATCCGCTGCCCACCGATCTTTACGTGCCTTGGCCGATCGCGCAACTGCGCGCCAAGAACCGCGTAGACCACGATTTCGGCGTCATCGCGCGGCTGAAACCGGGCGTCACCATCGCCGGGGCGCAGGCTGAGCTGAGCACCATCGCGCGCCGCATCGATGCACAGACGCCCAGGCTGGCAGGCTGGGATGTGACGGTGGTGGGGATGAAACAGGCGCTGTTTGAATACATCCGGCCTGCGTTGCTGCTGTTGCTGGGCGCGGTGGGGCTGCTGCTGCTGCTGGCGTGCGTCAACGTGGCTAGCCTGCTGCTGGCGCGCGTCACGGGCCGGCGCAAGGAAATGGGAATTCGCGTAGCATTAGGCGCGCAGCGTGGCCGCTTGGTAACGCAGATTCTCAGCGAAAGCCTGCTGCTGAGTCTGGTTGGAGGGACGCTGGGAGTCTTCTTCGCCGTCTGGGGTGTCGACCTTCTGAGCGCGGTGCTGCCCAACACGCTTCCGATGGCCGAAGCCGGCGCGGAGATCGTGCGGCCCGCTATCGGCGTGGATGCCCGCGCGCTGGTGTTCGCACTGCTGATCTCGACGGGCGCGGCACTGATCTTCGGACTGATCCCGGCGCTGCATGCCGCCGGCGCCGACGTGAACGATGCGCTGAAGGCCGGCGGCCGGACCTCTTCGCCATCGCTCGGCCGGGCGCGCGTGTGGAGCTTGCTGGTGGCTGGGGAAATCGCGCTGGCCAGCATGCTATTGATCGGGGCCGGGCTGGCCATGAAGAGCTTCGTGAATCTGCAACGCGTGAATCCCGGCATACGGCCCGATCACGTCTTGACCTTTCGCATGCGCCTGCCCACCGACAATCTGTACAAGAACGATCGCCAGCAGGCCGCTTTCTACCGGCGCGTGCTCGACAACGTGCAACAAATTCCCGGCATTCAATCCGCCGGCCTGAGCGACGTGCTGCCGCTGGGCCAACAGAACGACCGCGAGTACTTCGTGATCGAGAAGCGTCCGATGCCCGCGGGGCAGGAACTGGTCGCGGACTTCCGGCGCATCAGTCCGTTGTACTTGAACACCATGGGAATCGCGCTGCTGCGGGGGAGAATGCTTTCCGATCGCGACGGCCCCGAGGCGCCGCCGGCGATCCTGATCGACGAAACGCTGGCGCACCAGTATTTTCCCGGCGAGAATCCCCTCGGCCGGCGCATGCGGCTGTGGGGCGAATTCCGGGAAGTCGTCGGCGTCGTCAGCCAGGTGCATCATTATGCCTTGGAAAAACAGCCGGAGCCGACCATCTACGCGCCCTACGAGCAGATGCCGGACAAAGCCATGGCGCTGGCCGTGCGCACCGGCATGGGAACGCAGGCGGTAGTGAAAGCCGTGAAGCAAGCCGTATGGTCGGTGGATCCGGGACAGCCGGTGTTTCAGATCCGCAGCATGGACGATTACATATCGCTGGCCGAGACCGCGCCGCGCATTTCGACTGTGCTGCTGCTGGTTTTCGCGGGCATCTCGATGCTGTTGGCCGCGCTCGGAATTCATGGCGTGGTTTCTTATGGGGTTGCCGAGCGGACGCGCGAGTTCGGCATTCGCATGGCGCTGGGCTCCACGCCTGGGCAAGTCGAATTATTGGTCATCCGGAACGGCATCAAGACCGCGCTGATTGGTCTCCTGGCTGGAATGGCAGGCGCCGCCGCGCTGGCGTCCGCCCTGCGTGCGCTTTTGTTCGGCGTGGCGCCGCTGGACCCCGCCGTCTTGGGCGCAGTCGCCGCGCTGCTGATGACGGTGGCGCTGGTTGCGAACTATGTTCCGGCGCGGCGCGCCACGCGCATCGATCCGATGCAGGCGCTGCACCAGGAATAGCCGCCGGGATTACATAAGCATATTCCTGACCGTCGAAAACCTCTTGTGGGGCGGCCAATCCTGGCCGCAGCCGCCTTTCAGGCGGCCAAGCCGGCTGAAAGCCGGCTGCGGGCAGAATTGCCCGCCCCACAGTCCGGAAATAAGCCCTATTCTGCATCACGGACTCTACTTTTCGCTCGTGCCAGCGCAGCCCGGGTTATGCCGGGAACCTGGGTACCTTGCAGCCAGGGACTTCAGGGCCGCTGGAGACCAGCCGTGCTGTTGAACACCGCGCCCTGAGGCGGCGTGGCACCCAACAAATCTGTAACCGGACCCTGCGCGGAGGCGTTCTAAGCAGAGAAGGTGCGAACATGCGACTCCTGATTCTGGCGCCGGTATTGGCCGCCGCTTTGCACGCGCAGATGCCCGATCCGGTCATCCGGACCACCACACGCCTGGTGCAGGTGAACGTGATTGTGACCAAGAAAGGCGCGCCCGTACCGGGGCTGAAGAAAGAGGACTTTCAGGTCTTCGACAACGGCAAACGGCAGGAAATCCGGCTGTTTTCCGAGGAGACGCGGGCGGTACTGCCCTCGGCGGCCGCGCCCTTGCCGCCGGGCACGTTCACCAATCAACTCGAACAGCGCTCGGGTACGCCGTCGGCAGTCACCGCAATTCTGCTGGATGGCGTGAATACGCGCTTTTCCGACCAGACTTATGCGCGCCAGCAGGTGGTGCACTTTCTGAAACAGATTCAACCGGAGGACCGCATTGCCGTCTACACACTGGATAGCCGCGGCCTGCGGGTGTTGCACGACTACACCACGGATTCCTCGGATCTGTTGGCAAAACTGGCAAAATATCAGGGAGACATAGCGCCGGATGTAACCGGATCGAGCGACTTGATCGATCCGCTGGGCGGGTGGCTGGGCGGCGGCGGCAACAGCTACGAAAAGGCGTTCTTTCTCAACAACCGGATTCTGCAGACCCTGCAGGCAATCGAGTACATCGCCGACAATCTGGCGCCCCTGCCCGGCCGCAAGAACCTGATCTGGGTCTCGAGCGCATTTCCGTTGCAGGTGGGATTCCTGGGCGGTTCGGGACGCGGCGCCACCGTTACCCGAGGCAGCCGGAATAGCGCGAGCATGGGTCCAAGCAATTTTCCGCGTCAGCAGCAGACCTGGAATGGCGAGGCAGACAAGACCATACGCGCTCTGAACAACGCGAACCTGGCGATCTATCCGGTGGATGCGCGCGGGTTGGTGGCATCCGCCTCGGCGCGCGTGGCGTCGCGCACCTACCGCAACCAGGCCACCATGGAAGAACTCGCGGCCCGCACAGGGGGGCGCGCGTTCACCAATACCAACGATATCGCCGGCGCGATACGGACCGCGGTGGAGGATTCTTCGGTCACCTATACGCTGGGCTTTTACCCGCAAAACGACAAATTCAACAACTCGTTTCACGATCTGAAAGTGAAGCTGATAGACTTTCCGCACCTGGAACTTCGATACCGCAAAGGGTATGTGGACCAAAGCACTCCGCCGCAGGACGAAGGGCTGCGGCGGGCGGCGCTGCGAGACGCCGTTCTGAGTCCCATGGACGCCAACGGAATCGGACTGAGCGCGAAAGTGCTGGGGACCAGCGCGGGCTTCGACGTGACCCTGCGGGTGGACCCGAAATCGATCGTACTCGATCCACAAGGGGACCGATGGGCTGGAAAGCTGGACCTTCTGTTCGTGGAAAAGGACGCGCATGGCAACGAGACGTACGGCGTCGACGACACCATGTCGCTGGAACTGCGGAAGCAGAATTACGACCGCGTGCAGCAGGAGGGCCTGAACTATCACCGGGTGCTCCCAGGGACGGGCAACGCCAGCGAGATCCGGGTGGTGGTGCGGGACGCATCGACCGGGGCATTGGGCAGCATTACGGCGCCGCTCACCGCGATTCCATCGGGACGGTAGTCAAGTGGGGCAGGCTCGCAGCCTGCGCGGGCCTCGCAGGCCCGCTCTTCGGCGAGCGAAGCTCGCTCGGGCGGCGCATGGCGCCGCCCCACTGCTACTCATGAGAGGTGTTGATCAGCAGGGTCACATTGCCGGAATCCGAATTAGCCACTACGATATCCGGTTTGCCGTCGTTGTTGAGATCGGCTACCGCCACGGCCACCGGAATCGTTCCGGCCTGGTAATACGCCGCCGCGGTGAACACGCCTCCGCCGGTATTCAATAGAATCTCGGTCTGGCCACCCAGTCCCACGGCCACCAGATCCGGTTGGCCGTCTCCGTTGAAGTCGCCCGCGGCTAAGGAAACCAGATCGACCACGCCAACCGGGTAAGTGACTGCCGCCTGGAAAGTGCCGTCGCCGTTGCCCAGCAGCACCGCGATGCCCCCGCCCACAGCCACCGCGAGATCCGCGTTTCCATCCCCGTCGAAATCGGCAACGGCCAGCCATGCGGGCTCACTGCCCGCCGCATACGCCACTTGCGGTGCGAATTTACCGTTCCCGTCGTTCAACAAGATAGAGACGGTATTGGATCCGAAATTGGCCACCGCTAAGTCCGGCTTCCCATCGCCATTGAAGTCACTCACCGCCACGTTGCCGGGATAACTTCCGGTCGGATAAGTCACTGCCGGTCGAAAGGTTCCGTCTCCTTTTCCTAGCAGCACGGTGACGGTTCCCGTGGAGCCGCCGCTGGGCGCGACTACGTCCAGGTTCCCATCGCCATTGAAATCGGCCACCGCCAGCGACCCGCGGACGGCTCCGGCGGGGAAATTCCGGGCTGCCTCGAACGTGCCATCGCCGTTGCCGAGCAGAACGGAGACGCTCTTGGACTCGGTATTGGACACCACCATGTCGAGCTTGCCATCGCCATTGAAATCCCCCACCCCCACTCCGGACGGACCGTAACCGGTCGAGTAAGCCACCGGAGGACCGAAGCTGCCGCCGCCCGTGCCGAGCATGACCGAAAGATAATTCGTGCCGGTATTGATCACCGCCAGATCGACGGCGCCAGTTCCCTTGAAGTCTCCGGCGGCGACCGAGCCGGGAGAGGAGCCGGCATTGAAGTTCGTCAAGTGCTGGAATCCGCCTTTGCCGTTGCCTAACATGATGCCGACGGTCTGCCCCGGATAATGGGTATTGTCATAATTGAAGCCCACGTTGGTTACGGCCAGATCGGGATGATGGTCCCCGTTGAAGTCGCCCACCACCAGATCGCCCTCGCTTCCGGCCGCCTCGTTCAAGGCGGACTTAAATGTGCCGTCGCCGTTGCCAAACAGGATGGCGACCACGTCGCCACAGCCCACCGCCAGATCCGGAATGCCATCGCCATTGAAATCGGCCACGGCAATGACACCTACGCCGCCTGCCTCGATATACTCGGCGGACTGGCTAAACGTACCATCCCCATTGCCGAGCAGGATGGCCACCGACTCATTGGCATACGCCACGGCCAGATCCAGGATGCCATCGCCGTTGAAGTCCCCGGTAGCGACGAAACCCGGTCCAAACAGCGAGCCGAAGTTCACTGCCGATTGAAAGGTGCCGTCGCCGTTACCCAGCAGAGTGGACAGGTCTCCCGATCCATTATTCGACGTGACGAGGTCTATCTTGCCATCGCCGTTGAAATCTCCAGCCACCAGGGAACCCGGGCTCTCTCCCACGGTGTAAGTGACTTGCGTATGGAAGGTGCCATTACCGTAGCCGATCAAGATGGACACGGTATTGCTAACGCCGATGCCGCCATAGTTGGCGGTGGCGATATCCGGAATGCCATCTCCATTGAAGTCGGCGATGGCGGCCGAGGTAGGGTTATTTCCGGCCAGATAGTACAGCGGCTTCCCGAAGGTGCCATCGCCGTGGCCCAGGAATACCACTACGTCGCCGGAAAGGGCCAGTAGATCCAGCTTGCCATCCCCATTGAAATCCCCCACCGCGAGGTAGTTAGGCGTAACGCCGGTGTAGGTGGCAAACAATTGAAAACTGCCGTCGCCGGCGCCCAGCAGGATGGCGATACTGCCGTCGCAAGCGACTGCCAAGTCCGGCTTTCCGTCCCCGTTAAAGTCGCCCGCCGTGATAGCGCCCGGGGATTGGCAAGCCTGGTAAGCCTCCGGCGAGCGGAAAGATACGGGAGGAGTCGCGGCGTGAGCCGCCGGCGAAAACAGCGCAAATGTAAAGAGCAGCCGCGGTGCGCGGTGGTATCGAGTATGCGGCATGGTCACTTCCCTCCCTCGTTGCCGCTGGGCTTCGTGGTGTTGACCATCACGACGATGGAGCCGGTAACTACGTCCGCCGGTTCGCCGTTATTAAAAACTCCGGCGAGCACATTGTAAGTCCCTCCAGTCACATAATTGGCCGCATTTTCAAGCGTGCCGGTGCCTGTGCCGAGCAGAATCGAGACGGTGTCGGCCAGCAGGCTGTTGGCTGCCACATCCGGCTTGCCATCGCCGTTAAAATCGTCCACCGTCATCCCGTAGCAGCTAACTGGGATACCATAGCCCGCGGACGGCCCAAAGGTCCCGTCGCCATTACCCAGCGCTATATAAACGGCCCCAGAGCCGTTGCCGCAATACGCCAGATCCAGCTTGCCATCTCCGTTGAAGTCCGCTGCCGCCAGAGCCGCCGGGCGCTGCGCCGCAAGGCTGTAGCTGATGGGCGCCTGGAAAGTGCCATCGCCGTTGCCTAACAATATGAAGGCGGTTCCCCCAAGGGAGTCCAATACCGCCAAATCCGGCTTTCCATCGCCGTTGAAATCTCCCGCGGTGAGAGTAGTGATCGTACCTCCCGCCGGCGACGAGACCGGCGGCTCTAAGTCCCCTCGGCCGTTACCCAGCAAGACCGAGACCATGTTACCGCCAGTGGCGATGGCGACGTCCATTTTGCCATCGCCGTTGAAATCGGCAATCACGGGGCCGCCCGGCGACGAACCTCCGGTGAACGTCATGGGCGGCGTAAAGGTGCCGTCGCCGTTGCCCAGCATGACCGAGACGGTGCCCGAACCGCCCGAGCCGCTGTCGGTGAAAACAAGGTCGGGAATTCGATCGCCATTCAGATCGCCCACGGTGAAGCCGTTCAAGGAGACGTCGGCCGCGACAACTGGCGGCTGGAAAGTGCCATTGCCGTTGCCAAACAGGATGGTGATGCCTTGCGAGATATATGCGATGTCCAGTTTTCCATCCCGGTTGAAATCGGCCTTGACCATATTAGATCCGCCCGCCCCCGCCAATCCAGTAGGCTCTTGTTCAAAGACACCATGGCCATTGCCCGGCATGATCGCGACTACATAGCCGACACCCAGGGCCAAATCCAGGTTGCCGTCGCCGTTGAAATCGGCCGCTCCTATGGACCCCGGAGATGCAGACACGTTGTAGTTTACGGCTGGAGCGAAGCCCTTACCGCCATCGCCCAGCAGCACGGAAACCGTGTTGGTGCCCACGGCGGCGATGTCCAAATTGCCGTCGCCATTGAAGTCGGCGACCGCCAGCGCAGCGGTCCCCGAGACGGGTTCGTATAATGGGGGCCCAAAGGTCCCATCGCCTCTGCCGAACAGAATCGCTACGCTACTGCCGCTCCCTACCGCCAGATCCAGGTGTCCGTCGTGATTGAAATCCCCGGTAGCCAGATACCCACTTCCTCCCGTGTAGGAAACTGGCGGCTGGAAAGTACCATTCCCGTTGCCCAACAAAACAGTCACGCCGAGCACCGTGCTTATGGCCAGATCCAGCTTGCCGTCTCCGTTGAAGTCGCCGGCCGTGATGTTGCCATAGGCTTGGGGAACGGAGTACACTACCGCGGGCTGGAAGGTTCCATCGCCATTGCCCAGCAGCACCGCGATATTCCCCAAGAAAAAGGTCACCGCAATATCCAGGTTGCCGTCTCCGTTGAAGTCGCCCAGGGCGACGCCGGCAGGGCCACCCGGCACCGCGTAAGTGAATTTCTGGTCGAAGATGCCGTCGCCGCGGTTGATCAGCACGGTGACGTTCTTGGAATCCCCGTTCGCCACCGCCAAATCGGGCTTTCCATCGCCGTTAAAATCTCCCGCGGCGATGGACTGATTGGACTGCTCGAAGAATACGTCCGCCGCGTAGACGTGGGCAGGCTGGAATCCTCCCTTACCGTTATTCAGCAGCATCACGACGTTGTCCGGACACAAGGAACAGTTCACGGCCAGGGTGGCTATGTCCGGCAGGCCGTCGCCATTGAAGTCCGCGACAACCAGGGATTGGACGGCGATCGAGTCCGTCGAATAGGCCTTGAGAGAATTGAAGGTTGCCGGGGGCACGCCTCCCGGCGCCGCGGCCGCTGAAACCGCGCAGAGAATAAGAAGACCGGCCAACTTATTCCGATTGGTGTGAGACATCGCGCTTAGCCTCCTCTGAATTCGACTGCATAGTCGGTTGTTAAGCATGCTAGTTGCCTACCAGTTTGGCAATCAAAAGGTCGGCGATCGGGGAGCCCAGACCGGTGACGTAATCGTATCCGGGGCCGGCGTTGCAAAGGGCGCCGCAGGTCCCATTGGAGCCGGCCGTAATGTCGTGATAATCGCCTTCGGCGGCGGGATAGAGGATGGTTTGGGGCGTGCTTAAATTGGGCTTGCCGGCGGCCACGCGCATCGAATTAGCGCGGGCAAACAGGGCGGCCCACTGCGGGGTTCCAACAGACGTGCCACCCCATTGGACCCAACCGGTGTAGCATTCCGAGCAGGAATAGCTGCTGAAGGCCGGGATGCCGGTAGCCGGGTCGCCATCGTAGGCTACGTCCGGGACGCCGCGTTGGCCGGTGGTTTGAACGCTTTCCTGGTAACTCGGCTCGGCTTCGTATTGGCTGACACCACCGCCCGACCCCGACCAAGCCGCCTCACTCCCCCATGTGGCATTTTTGTTCAGGTATAGCGAAGTACCACCGACGCATACGACATACGGCGAGGCTGCCGGATAATCGACTCCGTGTCCGCTGTCGCCGTCCGCGGCTACGAATACGACGCCTGGAACTTCAAAGTGGGTGTCCCACGCGCCTTCGCTGGAGGTTTCGCCGGCGCCCCAACTCATGGAAACCACGGTGGCGCCATTCTGCACCGCGGTATCCACCGCGGCCAGCAGATCGTCGGTGCTGTTGCTTTGCGCTTCGAGCAGCATAATGGTAGCCGCGGGCGCGATGGAGTGTGCCCATTGCGTGTCGATGGCGATTTCATTGGACCAGCCGGTGGTGTCGGCCGGCGGTTGCGTGCCATTTTCATAAAGCAGCTTGAAACACCCGTTGGCGGTGGTGCACGCCGGCAACCCGAACTGCGTGCTGAAGGCGCCCAGATCGGCTTCGGCGTTGGGATCGTCGTAAGCGTCGATGAGGGCGATTACCTGCCCGGCGCCTTTGTTTTTGACGTTGCGGAAGCTGTAAGCCTCCAGCATGCGGCCCGGGCTAAAACCGCTTGGCCCGGCCGATGGCGGCAGGATATGCCGAAGCGCCGGGTGCGCATATTCCTTTACCGGTTGCGGGGATTGGGCGGCCAATGGCAGCACGGAGACCGGCAGTCCTGCAAAAAGAGTCACCGCGATTGTGGCGCGCGCCGAGAGATCGGACACTGTTCTTCGATTGGTGCGGTACATCACGCTTTCCCCCTTTTGGATTCGTCAGAGTACCCTATGGTAACCCGGCCATTGTGTAGATTTAGTCTGGAAAGTGTCACATTTGTGTCACGTTTTTTGAGGCGGCGCCAGGGCGGGTCCGGAGACCCGCCGCAGGCGTAGACGCCTGCCCCACATTGGGTAGAATAAACTTTCGCGCCAAGGAGCAATCATGCAACCGGAAACCTGCGATATCGGCTTGATCGGCCTCGCCGTAATGGGCCAGAACCTCGTCTTGAATATGAACGACCACGGCTACCGTGTGGCCGTTTTCAATCGCACGGTCTCGAAGGTGGACGATTTCATCGCGCACGAGGCCGCGGGCACGCAAGTGGTGGGCACGCACTCCGTCGAGGAACTGGCGCAGGTCTTGAAGAGGCCCCGCCGCGTGATGCTGATGGTGAAGGCCGGCGACACCATCGATGAGATGATCGCCCACCTGAAGCCGTATCTGGAAAAGGGCGACATCGTCATCGACGGCGGCAACTCCCATTATCCGGATACCAACCGGCGCACCAAGGCGCTCGCCGACGAAGGCATACTCTTCATCGGGACGGGTGTTTCGGGCGGCGAGGAAGGCGCGCGCCACGGCCCGTCCATCATGCCTGGCGGAAACCCAGCCGCCTGGCCGCACGTGAAGGAGATTTTCCAGGCCATCGCCGCCAAGGTGGAAGATGGCTCGCCATGCTGCGACTGGGTCGGGGAGAACGGCGCCGGTCACTATGTCAAAATGGTGCACAACGGCATCGAATACGGCGACATGCAACTGATCTGCGAGGCGTATCAGTTGCTGAAAGACGGCCTGGGGCTGAGTGCGGACGAACTGCACCAGGTTTTCGCAGATTGGAACAAGGGCGAGTTGGACAGCTACCTGATCGAAATCACGGCGGAGATTTTCACCAAGCTGGATGACGACGGCGCGCCCCTGGTGGACAAGATCCTGGACACGGCCGGCCAAAAAGGCACCGGCAAGTGGACGGGCATCAGCGCCCTGGATACGGGCACGCCCGTGACGCTGATCGGAGAAGCCGTATTCGCGCGCTGCCTCTCCGCCATGAAAAGCGAACGGGTAGCGGCGGCCGGCATTCTCAACGGACCTAAGCGCGCGCCGGCTACCGACCGCGCGGCCTTCATCGAGGATGTGCGCCGCGCGCTGTATTGCTCCAAAATGATCTCCTACGCGCAGGGTTACATGCTGCTGCGGGAAGCGGCCAAAGAGGAAGGATGGAATCTCAACTTCGGCGGCATTGCGCTGATGTGGCGCGGCGGCTGCATCATCCGCAGCCGTTTCCTGGGTAAGATCAAACAGGCTTACGACAAGAACCCGCAGCTTACTAATTTGCTGCTCGACGATTTCTTCAGCCAGACGCTGAACGGCTATCAGGAATCCTGGCGGCGGGCCATCGTGCAGGCGATCGAGTATGGCGTCCCCACGCCGGCCTTCTCCACGGCGCTGTCGTTTTACGATGGATATCGCACCGCGCGTCTGCCCGCGAACCTGCTGCAAGCCCAGCGGGACTTCTTCGGCGCGCATACTTATGAGCGCATCGATAAGCCGCGGGGCCAGTTCTTCCACACGAACTGGACGGGACGCGGCGGACGGGTTTCATCGGGCACTTACAACGTATGAGCGGTCTTCTCGTTCCACCATCGGGCACGCTCGACTTACTGTCGCTGGGCGCGCTGATCCATCGATTCGATCCGGGAATCATTCCATTCCGCAAGGCCACCGAGTGCCGGATCCATGTAAGCGGCGGCGAATTCAATTGCGCCGCGAACCTGTCGGACTGTTTCGGTATGGCCACCGGCATCGCCAGCGCCATGGTCGATTATCCTGTCGGCGAGTTGATCGCCGAGCGCGTGAAGGCCATGGGGGTGAAGCCTTTCTACAAGCGCTTCAAGCACGACGGCGCCACCGGTCCCAATATGGCGGCGGTCTATAGCGACCGCGGATTCGGTGTCCGGCCGCCCGTGGTTTTTTACAACCGGGCGAACGAAGCGGCCGCGCTGCTGCAGCCGGGCGACTTCGACTGGAAGGCCATCTTCGGCGCGGGCGTACGCTGGTTCCACAGCGGCGGCATCTTCGCGGCGCTCTCGCAGACCACGCCCGAACTGATCGTCGAGGGCATGCGCGCGGCCAAAGCCGTGGGCGCGGTGGTTTCGTTCGATCTGAATTACCGGGCGAAGCTGTGGAATATATCGGGCGGGCACGCGCGCGCGGTAGCGGTGATTCGCCGCATTGTGGAGAACGTGGACGTGCTGGTGGGCAACGAGGAAGATCTGCAGATGGGGTTGGGCATTCCCGGCCCGGAGGTGGCCGCCAAGTCCAAGCTGGACCCCAGCGCGTTCTTCGGCATGATCGATCGCGTGGTTGCCCAACATCCGCAAATCAGGATCGTGGCCACCACGTTGCGCGAAGTGCACTCGACCAACCGGCATAGTTGGGGCGCCGTCGCGTGGATAAACGGCCAGACTTATATGTCGCCGACGTGCCAACTGGATGTGCTCGACCGGGTGGGCGGCGGAGACGGATTCGCGGCCGGGTTCTTTTACGGGCTGATGACGGGCGAGCGGCCGGAGGAAGCCATCAAGCTGGGATGGGCGCACGGGGCGCTGCTGACGACGTTTCCGGGCGACACCACCATGGCTACGCTCGATCAGGTGCGCGCGCTTGCCAGAGGCGGATCGGCGCGGATTCAGCGGTAGGGTGAGGCTAGTGGCCTTCGGCCTTTGGGTGGGGCAGGCTCGCAGCCTGCGGCGGCCTCGTAGGCCGCCCGCCGCGAAGTTCTGCGTTTGGTGGCATAGGCTTCAGCCTGTGTGGCATAGGCTTCAGCCTGTGTCGGCGAGCAAAGCTCGCCTGTGCCGGCAGAGTGCCGGCACGGCACGCCGGGGGCGTGCGCCACGAGGGAGGTGAACTTGATATGAGACGGCTGGAGACGATCTGGCAGGACATCCGCTATGGGCTGCGCACCATGCGCGCCCGGCCCGCCTTCGCCGCGACGGCCGTGGCCACCATGGCGCTGGCCATAGGCGGGACCACGGCCATGTTCACGGTAATTCGCGCCGTGCTGCTGAAGCCCCTGCAGTATCGCGATCCGGACCGGTTGGTGCGTATCGAGGGCGGCGCCACGCCGTCGCGATTCGCCGAGATGCGGGCCGGCGCGCGCTCGTTCACGGACCTGGGCGCATTCACCGGCTGGCAAAACATTACACTGTCGGGCGGCGCCCAGCCGGAAGTGCTGGGAGGCGTCCACGTCTCGGCCGGTTACTTACGCATTCTGGACGTCGAGCCGCTGCGCGGACGCGGATTTCGTCCCGAGGAAGACTCGCCCGGCGGCCCGCCCGTCGCCATGATCAGCGCCGAGCTCTGGCAGCGGCGCTTCGGGAGCGATCCGCAAATCGCCGGCAAGACTGCCCTGCTGGCCGACGCGCCGTACACCATCATTGGCGTTCTGCCGCCCCATTTCCGTTTTCCTTTTGCGGACGTGGACATCTGGATGACGGCGCCATCGGAATGGAACGCCCTGCCGCCCAGGGCCCGTACCCTGAGCCCTTATCTGACCGTGTTCGGCCGTCTGAAAACGGGAGTGACGCTGGCCCAGGCCAACGCGGAGCTGAAAGTGGTTCGCCGCCGATACGCCATGGCGCATCCCGCCATGCTGGATGCCAAGCCGAAGTCGCCGGTGGAAGTCACGGCCATGAAAGACCACCTGGTGGCCGATGTGCGTTCCATGCTATGGATGCTTTTTGGCGCGGCGGGCTTTGTGCTGACGATCGCGTGCGCCAATGTAGCCGGCCTGCTGCTGGCGCGCGCCACGTCGCGTTCGCGGGAATTTGCGGTACGCGCGGCGCTGGGCGCCGCCCGCGTCCGTCTGATCGCGCAACTGCTGGCGGAGAGCGTTCTGTTGTCGATCGCCGGTGGAATGTTCGGCGTGCTGCTGGCCGCTTATGGCCTGCGGGCGATTCCCAGGATGAGCGCCTTCGTGCTGCCGCGCGCGAGCGAGATTCACGTGGATTGGATCGTTCTCGCATTCGCCGCGGCGCTCTCGATTACGACCGGCGTGCTGTTCGGACTGGCGCCGTCGCTGGGCGCGTCCCGCCCCGATCTCATGGCCGCGTTGCGCACCAGCGGCGCAGCCTCCAATACAGGCGTCCCCAGAAGGATCCTGCCCGGCTGGAATACTCGAAACGTGTTGCTGGTGGGTCAGGTGGCACTCTCGGTCGTGCTGCTGATCGGCGCGGCGCTGCTGATCGAGAGCGTCGCCCAACTGCGGCACGTGGATGTCGGATTCAATCCGTCCAACTTGCTCAAATTGGACATCTCCCTGCCGCCTGTGCGCTACGACACCGACCAAAAAACGGCATCGTTCGTGCGCGATCTTGTCGCGGGCGTGAAATCGCTGCCCGGCGCCCGCGCCGCCGCGGTGGCTTGGTACCTTCCCATGATGGGCGCCGCGGGAACTCCCGTGCAGGATGCCGCAAGGCCGCCGCTGCCATTGAACCAACGCTCGATTGCGACGCTCCTGGTCGTTACACCGGGCTACTTTAACACGCTCGGAATTCCGTTGAGGCGCGGCAGGGATTTCGACGAACAAGACACGCAGGACGCACCGCGCGTGGCCATTATCGATGAAGCGTTGGCGCGGCGTTTATGGCCGGCGTATCCGGCCGGTGAAGATCCGGTCGGCCGGCGGATTTTTGTGGGAGGACTGAACCCTAAAGCCGCGGAAATTGTAGGCATCGCCGCAAACGTGCCCCAGGGTCTCGAAGGCGGCCCTTGGCCGGAAGGTGTTTACGAATCTTTCGCGCAGCACCCGCAGAAGTCCGCGGTGCTGGCCGTGCGCACGGCCGGAGATCCGCTCTCGCTGACCAGAGCCGTCCGCGGTCAAGTGCAGGCGCTGGACCGGGACCAGACGGTGGCGGGCGTCCAAACCATGGACGATCTACTGGAGGAGCAAGTGGGCCAGCGCCGTTTGCTGACAATATTGCTGGGATCGTTTGCCGGCATGGCGCTGCTGCTCGCGCTGATCGGAATCTATGGCGTGATTGCCTACGCGGTGGCGCAACGCACGCAAGAAGTGGGGATTCGCCGGGCGTTGGGCGCGCAGCAAGGCGACATTCTGCGGCTGGTCATGCGGCAGGGTTTCGTCCCGACGGTGACGGGGATAGTTATCGGCCTGATTGGGGCTGCCGTCTTGACGCGCGTGATGACGACTGTGCTGTTCCAAGTTAGCGCGACCGATCCAGCGACTTTCGCCGGTGTTGCCGCGCTGTTCCTGGTGGTGGCGCTGGCGGCGAGCTATATTCCCGCGCGCCGCGCCGCCAGGATCGAACCCATGTCGGCCCTGCGGGTTTGAGAAACGCCGTTCGTCACGCAGCCCATGGCGCCGTGCCCCCGAGTTCAAGAAAGAGAGCGTCGCGGAGCGATTTTCCGGGGTGAACGTCAAATCAGACTCATCGAAGCAGATGGCGCCCACGCGGGCGTGCCCGCCGCCGCCGTAGCGCTCGCTGATGTTCGCCAGGTTGTGCTTGGGTGCCTCCGCGACCAGGGGTTCGATCCCACTGAAACCTTGGCTTCCAGTCCCCTGTCAGATCGAAGAGCACCACGCCGTTATCCTGCGTGGCCCGTCCGCCGATCATGCCCACCGAATTGAGGTGCCGCTGGTACAACGGGTCGAATTAATCCCGGCTCTCGGGCTCCGCGGCGATCTCTTCCAGCGTGCATCCAGCCGATCGCCTTCTGGATGATTCCGGACCCTTTCGCGCCCTCAATCGCCAGGGTCGGCTTTCATGGCCGGCGCCCAGTTCCAGCGCCGCGTGAGTGTTATTCTAAAGAGAAAGGAGCAGAAGCCAGTCAGGCCGTGCTGCAAGACGCGCATGGACAAGACGATCCGCAAATACACCAGCCTTGACGAAATGAAGGCCGACGAATACCGGTATTGGCAGAGCCGGCCCGTGCATGAGCGGATGGATGCCGTCGAGGAGCTGATCTGCACCGCCTACGAACTCAAAGGCTGGCAAATGGAGCCGGATGTACCAAGACTACAAAGACCTTTTGTCCGCCTTCCATGCCCATGGTGTTAGATATCTGATTGTTGGCGGTTACGCCGTCATCTTTCACGCGCAGCCACGTTTTACCAAGGACATCGATTTTTTCATAAAAGCAGACGCGGCGAACGCGCAAGCAACCTACGCGGCGCTGGCCGAGTTCGGCGCCGCGCTGGAAGGCATTCGACCGGAGGAATTTGCAGACTGCGGCAGTTTCTTTCGTTTTGGACGCGATCCGCGAGGCTTCGACATTATCCCACACCTTCCGGGCGTCGACTTCGACGCTGCATGGGAACGCCGGGTGGAAGGCGTACTTGATGCAACGACCGGCCTTAAGGCCTTCTTTATTTCCAAGGACGATCTGATCGCCGCCAAGCTTGCTTCGGGCCGGCCTCAGGACCTTGCGGATGTGAGCGCCATTCAAAAAGCCACGGAAAGCAGAAGACCGTAGAGGCGGGGAAGCGCTCCTGTGGCGCGCGAACGGCTGCGACAATCGCTAAAGAAAAATCGCTTCCCGCAGTCTGGTCGCGTATGGGACCGTGTGATATCGGCCTAACACTATGCTTGACTCAGTCCAGCCCCTGAGCTAACGTGGTGGCTGAACCCGTTCTTGACCCGCCAGGAACCATGACCATCACGCTCGATATCCGACCCGAAGTGCAAGCCGAACTCGCGCGCCAGGCCGCCCTTGAGGGCCGCGCGATCGAGTCTGTCGCCACCGCCTTGCTGGAAGGCGCCGTGCATCCCGTATCCGCCGGGCCGCCGGCGAACGTCACTCCGCTGGAACATCGTACCGGACAGGCCCTGATCGACGCCTTTGCGGACATCCGTGGCTTGTTGACCGACGAAGAGATTGATCGGATGTTCAGCCGCAATCCCTCGACTGCCCGGCCCGTGGACTTGTCGTGAACCGAGGTTTTCTTCCGGATACCAACATCCCTTCGGAGTTGATGCGTGCCCGCCCGGAACCCAAAGTGCAAGACCGGGTGGCCGCTCAAGATGTCGGCACGTTGTTTATGAGCGTGGTGAGCATCGGCGAACTGGAAACGGGATTTGCAACCACGCGGGATGTCGCGCGGACGGCGCGCCTGGAGGCATCGCTTGAGCGCTACCTGGCACTTCTGTTTGTGGGGCGGGTTCTGCCGGTAACGCAGGCGATTGCCGTCCGATGGGGCATGATCGCCGCTACGGCCCTGGAACATGGCCTCACGCTCGTCACGCGCAATGTGAAGGATTTCGCCGGTCTCGGCGTCGATCTGTTAAACCCATGGCTGGACTCGTAACGACCGCCCTGATACGCCCCTGCCACGCCCGTGTATCCGGTGGCGCTTTTCGCGCCGCGGCGCTTTGCCGAATGGGCGCGGCGCACGACCTCGGCGAGATCGCCGGCGTTAATCCGTTCCATTTCATCAAAGACCTGCAGCGGCAATTTTCAAGACGGTCCTCGGGACCTAGCGCTTGCCAGACGATCACATACTTTATCGTCTAGTAAATGGGCCTTGCCTGGAGCCGGAACTCGGAACAAGTCGTACGACTGGCTTAGCAACCACTTACGGTTTCAAGGCAATGTGCCGCCTGGGAGGTTGCTTGGCCCTGAACCTGGGAACGTGTCTTACCGTGTTTAATAGCGGGATCATTGACTGTGCCGAACGCTCCTCGCTGTCAAGGGTACGCCGCGCGCTAACGGCGCGCCCTTTGATGACAGATCCAGACCGTTCGGCCTGCCTTCCCTGACAAGAGCGAAAGGGCGTTGCCAACGAAAAAAGGCTCTGGCGAAATCTCTGCGAAAGGCGTGGGCCAAATCATTTGATCAAGCGGGGCCAAATCACATGCGCGAAATCAATCGCCGCAAGGACGAACGACGCACTTATCGCAAATGCCACCGTAGCCACAATTCTGTATTTCTTTAGATGTGAAAGCAGCAAGACGTACGTGACCATCCAAATGGCGTACGTTAGGTTCCCCCCTGCGAGCCCGTGGGAGACAATTCCCGCTGCAAGGCCCGCTAATGCGCCCTCTCCGAGGGCGACAGCGATCGGATTCCGATAACGGACAGCCACGGTGCCGCTCCACGGCTCGGGATGGCCAGCTTGCGAAATTGCGACGCTAAGGGCCCTTTTTAGCTGGGCAAGGTCTATCTTGCCAGACGGGACCTTCCTGTAGGTCCGCACCGTACCGTCCCTAAACCGAAGCGCCACGGCATATGAATTCCTTGGAAGCGGTATCCCATTCTTGGACGGGAGCCATGTGCTAAACTTTACCATGGCCAACGCCGACAGCAGGAACGCGTCCGCAACATTCGTGTCGTGGTTGAGTATCCATAACCGCTGGCTGGTAAGCACACAAGCTGGTGGGCGGACTGGATCTCCAGGGGGCGGTGCCGCGCACTCCGCAAAGTAAATCAGGAACTCTCCGTCGCGCGGGGCGGAGACAGCGAAGAAAGCAGTGATGAGGTTTTGAAGTTAGCGCCCCTGCGCATGAATTCGTCGAATGCGACGTTCGCTAAGTCTTTTTCGTAGGAACTTGATACTTGGCAAAGCTTGCCCGACCGCCAAGCAGACCAGGTGGTCTTCCAGAGAGCCAATGCATCGCCGCGGGGGGAAACGCCCTCGTTCTGTTCGCCTATCGTGTTGCCCGGTTCAGAGCCCAGTGCCCGCCCAGGAGCGTCCGCCGAAGCGAAGTCATGACCGCACGACCCACAATGTTTCCTGCCAAGCGCGATTGCTGATCGGCATTCGGGGCAACTCTTAGTTGCAGTCAAATCCGGTTCCCTTCGAAGGACTTGTCGCGCGCGCCACACGAGAGACAAAATGAATGCGCCCGTCAGAACCGCCCCCCCGACGAGGGCGTACAGGGCGATCATCCTGTCGTCACGCGACTCGTTCGGGTAATAACCGTAGAAGCCATCAGCACCGCCAACGAGCAGAAGGCTGCCCAGAGTAGCGCCCAATAGTAGAGGCCTGTTGCTAGGCCCGCGTAAGGCCGGGAAGAAGGTGCGGGCCAATATCCCGGCTGCTGGAAGTAGGATTAGAGCGCCCAACCACACGTCCCCCTTGGGGGAGAGCATCTGCGCTAAGCCGCCGAGGAGAAGGTATGTCAATCCGACCAGGAGCACAGAGCCACCCAGGACGGTTCGGGTACCCATGATCCTTGCCAAGCGCGGCGTGCTTTTCCCCTCGGCCCGTTGTCCGGCGTTAATTACACAATTGGCGCAGAGCGGCCCAGTGCCGCTGAACTGTTGCCTGCAACGTGCACAGCGCATCCCTTACTCCCTGCGGAAGCCAGAATTGTAGCATTTCCTGCAGTTACCTTTCGGCGAATTCCACAAGCTCACCCGGTCACCATCCCGGCGAAGGTATTCGAATTGAGCGATTTCGGCTTCCGATAATCGGTGATTATGTAAACTCCGCAGCCCGCGTGTCGCGCTGCCCGTATTCCCGCACTCCACGCTCTCAAAAGTTATCCGCGGGCTACGCTGGCTGCGCCACATGGGCTTGAAGTCCGCCCTACTCCTTCAATTCCGCCACGATCTCCGCCGCCACCCGGCGCGCCTTCTCGATGGCCCCCGGCTCGAAGCTAATGGCGCCCACGCGGGCGTGCCCGCCGCCGCCATAACGCTCGCAAATGCTCGCCAGGTTGTGTTTGGGCACCTCCGGCGACCAGGGGTTCGATCCCACGGAAACCTTGGTGCGGAAGCTGGAGGGGCTTACCGAGACCGTGTACGTGCAAGTCGGGAACAGGTAATACGGGATGAACTTGTTGTAGCCTTCCAGGTCGTACCCCGTGAGATCGAAGAACACCACGCCGTTATCCTGCGTGGCGCGCCCGCCGATCAGGTCCACCGATTTGAGGTGCCGCTGGTACAACGGCTCGAAAAGCGCCTGGATCTCCGGCTCGGCGGCGATATCTTCCAGCTTCCGATGCTGCATCCATCCGATGATCTTCCGGATGATCCCGGACCCTTTGGCGCCCTCGATTACCAGGGTCAGCTTCATGGCCGGCGCGCCCAGCTCCACGGCGGTCTTGGCGTCGGGATATTGCGCGCCATCGATGATGTTGGCCCACTCGACAAGCTGATCCAGGTCGGCGCCGTCAAAACCGAAGCGGTCTTTGGCGACGGCCCGGATAAACGAGGTGCAGGATTTGTACGAAGGGTCGTAGAGTTTGCGGCCGCTGCGGTCCTGGCGGTAGTTCTCGGCGTCTTCCGGCGTGAGAAAGGCACTCTGATGGTGGTCGAACCACCAGGTCAGGCGCGGATCGCTCGAGTATTTGAAATCGACGATGGCGTTCACGTCGCCGTCCCAAAGGCTGTCTTCGAAGAGTTGGGATGCCTTATGGGCCATCCCCGTATAGACGTATTCCGCTTCCGGGTAAAAAGCGCCCTGCATGAAACGGGTGAAGTACGCGGCGGAAGCCGCGCCGTCGAAACAATGATCGTGGTAGAGAATGCGTACCCGCATGAACTTTGTAGGAAACGTACCAGCTTGCCTGAATGGGCGGGTAAATGCAAGTGGGGGAAGAAAAGAGGCGGCCTGCGAGGCCGCCGCCGGCTGCGAGCCTGCCCCACTTAATAAACCAACGCGTTAAAGAACAGTGTAAACGTTTGGTAGCTTTGCGCGCGATATTGGGGCCGCATGCCGAACAGAATCACGTGCCCCGAGCCCAGCCGCGCATCCACCATGGCGGCCTTGCCGGCCAGGTATTTTTCGCCCAGCAGCCAGCCCGACGCCAGCAGATTGGCATCCGGATAGCGCACAGGCGCGCTCACCTGAGTGTCTCCTTGAATGTCCCAAGCCGGGCTCTGTTCGGACCAGATCGCCAAATTTTCCGGCAAGCCGCGAGCCAGCGGATGGTGCGTATCGAGGCGCGCGTTCAAAATCGAACCGGGCGAATAGTATTCGGTATTGGAAATCCCATGCACCACATTACGCGCCGCCACGCCGAGATGCAGCGTGGCATATTCAGAGGCGCGGTTCAGAAAGATTAACGTACCGCCCGCGGTGGCGAAGTCGCGCAGAGCCTCCGCGCCCTTGGCTTCCAGACCACCTGTAAATTCCGGCGGCATGCTTCCGGATTTGTAGCCGTTTTCCATAGACGCCGCGGTGGCATCGGGAAATACGATCGCCTCGAAATGCTGCCGCAACCCGCCCGCCTGGATTTCCTTGTTTCCGAGAGAGCTGTGCGGGAAGCCAAACTGTTCCAGCAGGAAGCGGGTCCAGCCTTCGTCGTTGTTGGGGATGAAGCTGCGGTACAGGCCGATGCGCGGGCGTTGAAGTTGCTGCCAGCCTTTACCCGGCGGAACCGGGCTCCTGGAGAAATCGCCCGTGGCGGAAGCTCTCCAAATCGCGCCGCCCGCCTTCCAGACGCGGTTGATGGCGATCCAGGAATCGCTGTCATCGGCCTGCAGATACCCGGACATATATGGCAAGATACCCGGCTGCAGTCCCGCGACCGGGGAATCCAGGGCGTCCACACGCACACCCATCAACAGTGGCAACGTGTGCGCCGTCACGTCATACGGGCGTTGCGGCGGACCGCCAGGATAGAGCCGCATATCGGGATAATGCTGCCGCTCCAGCAGCGCCTTGGCCCATCCGCCGTAAGGCTGCGCCATGCGAACGACGTGGTCTCCGGCGGCGTTATGCTCGATCTCCACCTGTCCGAATTCAAGGGTCTCCAGCAGCTTTCGCGTCGCACCCGGATCGCGTTGCGATGCCGGGATCACGAATCCCCACGGCGATTTTCGCGCCACCTGCCTCTGCCCGATCTTATAGAAATTGCGCAGCAGCTCTTCGCGATGCAGCGCCGCCTGGTAAAGGCACGACTCCATGGCGATCAGTTGGTCGTCCACGATGTCCCGCAGCCGCCACACACCTCCCGGCCAAGGCTCCAGGAAATTCCAGCTTCTCTCCTGCGCGTTGTACCCCAGCGCGTCGCGCTCAAGCTGCGCCGGTTCTACCGTAATCGGACTGGCCAGTTTCGCACTGGCCGACTCGGTCAGGATGCGCATCCCGCCGTGGAACGCCTGGTAGTGCCGCGAAGGCGTCCAGAAATCGTACATGGCGTGAATGGCGACGCCCTTCTGGCCGGCGGCCGTCAGATCCGCCGCCATGGCCGTCCCGATCATGTTGGATTCCTGCATCAGGATGGCGTCGATGTTCGGTTCGATCGGATCGAGCCACGGCGGCACGAAGATGCGCGCCGCGTTCGACCCCATCTGGTGCACGTCGTACACGATCTGCGGATGCCAGACGTTGTGCAGTTTGGCGATGGTCAGTTGCGTTTCCTTCTGCGTGAACATGTACCAGTCGCGATTGTTGTCGTGGCCCACGTATTTCTGGTAAAGCTCCGGCGGGCCGGTGCCTTCGAAGGGCGTGCCCAGCGTGCGCCGGTACCAGCGCGTGACGATGTCGACGCCATCGGGATTGAGCGAAGGCACCAGCAGGAAGATGGTGTTCTCCAGGATGGCGCGGACGCGCGGCGTGTCTTCGGTCAGCAGGCGATAGGCGAACTCCACCGCGGTTTGGGTGGATGCCAGCTCCGTGGCGTGGATCGAACAGGTAATCAGGACTACAGTCTTGCCTTCGGCGGCCAGCTTTTCAGCCTCGCTTTCGGAGGTCAGGCGCGGATCGGCCAGCCGGCGCTGGATTTCGCGGTAGTGGTCCAGGTGCTGCAGCGTCTCGGGCGACGCGATCGTGGCGGCAATAAACGGCCGCCCTTCCGTACTCTTGCCCAGTTCTTCCACCCGGATCCGCTCGGAATTGGCTTTGATCGTCTGAAAATACGAGACGACCTTGTCCCAGTCGAGAACCAGGTGGTCGGAGCCCATGCGCTGGCCGAAATATGCTTCCGGGGAGGGTACGGCGGCTTGGGCCAGGGAGCAACTGGTCAGCAACGCCGCAAGGAAAAACATGTGGGGCAGGCTCGCAGCCTGCAGCGGCCTCGCAGGCCGCCTGTGCGGGGTGTGCGCGTCGCAGGTGGCGGCCTGCGAGGCCGCTGCAGGCTGCGAGCCTGCCCCACTCACAAAACCTCCAGCAGGCGTCCGATGTCGTCGGGGCTGATATAGAAGTGCGGCGAAACACGCACCCATCCCGCTCGCGGCGCAGCCGTCACTCCGGCCGCTTTGAGCTTCTGCACTGTGGAGACGGCATCCAAGCCCTGCTTACGGAAGCTCACGATGCCGGCCCCATTCGCCGGCGTCCGGTTTCCCAGCACCTCGTATCCCTTGGCTTCGACGCCATCCGCCACCAGGTCCCCTAGTCCCTGCACCGCCGGACCAACCAACTCCACCCCCACCTCCAGCAACAGTTCGATCGACGCGCGCAGGCCATAGCAGCCAATCGTATTCAGGGTGCCGCACTCGTAACGCCCCGCGTCCGGCCGCAGAGCCATGTCGCGGGAAGAATAATCCGCGTAGCCCGCTACGTTGGTCCAGCCGAATTCCATGGGCCGCACGGAATCCTGGAACTCCTGGGAAACGAACAAGATGCCGCAACCCTCAGGCCCCAGCAGCCACTTGTGCCCATCGGCCGCGAGCGCATCGATATGCGCCCGCCGCACATCCACCGGGAACGCGCCCAGCCCTTGGATGGCATCCACCACAAAGGCGCACCCGTGGCGATGGCAAATCTCGCCGATAGCTTCCAGGTCCACGCGATGCCCGCTCAAATACTGCACGAAGCTGATGGCCAGCAGACGCGCGCCACGGCAGGCCTGGTCGATGCGCTCCAGCGGATCGAGATAGGAAAGCCATGCGACCTGGACGCCGGTCTCTTCCAGCCGCTTCCAGGGGTAGTAGTTGGAGGGGAACTCCTCGCGGAAGGCGACGATCTTGTCCCCGGCGCGCCAATTCAGGCCGATGGCGATAGTGGAGATGCCTTCCGAAGTATTCTTCATCAGCGCGATTTCGTTCTTCCCCGCGCCAATCAGCCGGGCCGCCGCCACGCGCAGCCCTTCGTAAGTCTCCAGCCACTGCCCGTAACGCAGGCTGCCGTATTCCATGGCATCCGCGGCCAGCCACCGCATGGCTTCCGCCGCCGGCCGGCACAAAGGCGATACCGCGGCATGGTTCAAATAGACGAGGCGCTGGCGGACGGGAAACTGGTCGGCGTACTGGCGCCACAACTCGTCCTGAGATTTTGCAATCGTTTCGAAACCCATTATCATGAATATACGTTATATGCCCTTACGGAGGCATGTCATGCGGCTCATCCGCGCCGGCTTGGTGCTGTTGGTTTCATCTGTGGCCGTGGTGTCGGCCGACGAGAACAACAGCGCCAAGAAGAGCGATCCCAGCCAAATCGGCAACCGCGACGTGAGCGGCTTCAACTGCTACTCCATCGAAAAAGAGATCGCCATGGGGAAGCAACTGGCCGGAGAAGTCCAGCGCCAGGCGAAGCTGATGGACGACCCCATCATTGGCGAGTACGTGAACCGGGTGGGCCAGAACCTGGCGCGCAACTCCGACGCCAAGGTGCCGTTCACATTCCAGGTCATCGACGATCCCACGCTGAACGCCTTCGCCCTTCCCGGCGGATTCATCTTCGTGCATACCGGCCTGCTGACGGCCGCGGAGACTGAAGCCGAGATGGCCAGCGCCATGGCGCACGAGATCGCCCACGTGGCCGCCCGCCACATGACCCGGCAGGCCTGCCGGGCGCAGGTCGCCAACATCGCTACCATCCCCTTGATCTTCATGGGCGGCTGGACCGGTTACGCCATCCGGCAGGCGGCCAGTGCGGCTATTCCCATGACGTTTCTCTCGTTCTCGCGCGGATACGAGGCGGAAGCCGATTACTTGGGGCTCCAGTACCTTTACGCCGCCGGCTACGACCCGACCGCCTCCATCGACATGTTCGAGAAGATGGCGTCGCTCCAAAAAAGCAAGCCCGGCGCGATCGCCAAAGTCTTTTCCACCCACCCCATGAGCGACGACCGCCTGAAGAAGACTCAGGCCGAGATCCAAAAGATCCTGCCGCAGAAGCCGGAATACGTAGTAAATACATCGGAATACGTCGATGTGCGCGGACGCCTGCTGGCCATCGAGAACCAGCGCAAGGTGCGCTCCACGGAAAAAGATCCCAAGGGGCCGGTGCTGCGCCGTTCTCCCGGCAGCGGGGCGCCGGCCACGACCGGAGACGATGCCGGCGACGACCGTCCCACGATCAAAAGGCGCGATTTAGTGGAGTAACCCACCAACCTCGCCATACGTATACAATTCAGCGAGACAGCTACGCGCATTTGGGCGTATAGTAGAATAACAGGAGTTTTCCACTCATGAAACGCTTCTCAGCGGTGCCCGTGGCCTTTCTGGCAGTGTTCGCTTTTCTGCCAAACGCTTCTTTCGCGCAGAACAAAGAGGAGAAAGACCCCGACCAAATCGGGAATCGGGATGTTGGCAAAGGCGTCAATTTCTGGTCGTTGGAGAAAGAGATCGCCCTCGGCAAGCGACTGGCGCAGGAAGTGGAGCGTCAGGCCAAAATCATCGACGACCCGATTGTCGCCGAGTATGTAAACCGGGTCGGCCAAAACCTGGTTCGCAACTCCGACGCTAAAGTTCCGTTCACGATCAAGGTGGTCGATTCCGAAGAGGTGAACGCTTTCGCGCTGCCTGGCGGGTTCTTCTTCGTGAATTCGGGCCTGATCCTGAAAGCGGACAGCGAATCCGAACTGGCAGGCGTGATGGCGCACGAGATCGCCCATGTGGCGGCGCGCCACGGCACCCGGCAGGCTACCCGCGGCGAACTCGCCCAGATCGGCATGATTGCCGCGTCCATCGCCATCCCTTATACCTGGACTGGTTACGCGGTCCGGCAGGGCATGGGCTTGGCCATCCCGATGGGATTCCTGGTTTTCACCCGCGGCATGGAACGCGAAGCGGATTACCTGGGACTCCAGTACATGTACAAAGCGGGTTACGACCCGACCTCGTTCGTGGATTTCTTCGAAAAGATCGAGACCATGGAAAAGCGCAAGCCCGGCACCGTCGCCAAGGTGTTTTCGACACACCCCATGACGGACGACCGCATCCAGGCGTCTCAGAAAGAGATTCAGACCATCCTGGTAGCCAAACCCGAATACGTGGTCAATACCTCGGAATTCAACGATGTGAAGGCCCGCCTGTACTCCCTGCACAACCACAAGAAGCTGGAAAAAGGCAAGGACGACCCCAACCGTCCCACTTTGAAGCGCAGTCCGGGCAGCGGTACCGGTCCGGTGAACGACAACGATAAGCAGCCGGCCGATCAGGACGACCGTCCGACGCTGAAACGGCGCGACAGCGACAGCTAGCTTCGACCGGCACCTTCGCCAAGAGATCGGGCCTGCGAGGCCCGCGCAGGCTACGAGCCTGCCCCACTCGGCTGCCAAAAGTACTGCTTGTAACTACCTCAGGATTATGGTATAAACTACCAAATACAAGAAGAGCGCGCGGGGCGCCATAATGCGCACTCGCAGTAACAAGGCAGGCTGTTCACAGACGTGCGACCCCTTTTGTCGACACGGCCGCATGACTCTCGCATGCAGCGGACAGGCTGACCGTCTCGCAGCAGAATCATGCTCCGTGGGACTGGCGGGCGAAACCCTGAGATGGAGGAGGCAGCATCGTGGAAAAGGACCTTAACCGGCGTGGATTCTTAGAAAAGCTGGGCGCTTACACGGTCGGCGGAGCGGCGCTTTCCCAGGTACTTGGTTCGCGCGCCGGCGCGCAAAGCGGCGCGGGGCAGGCTCAGAACACCGATCCGGCCGGCCTTCCGTGGACCGCGCCCCCGCACCTGAAGAACCCCAACATTCTGGTGATCATGGTGGACCAGATGCGATGGCCGCAGTGGGTGAACGCGAGCCAAATGAAAGTACTTGGCCAGCAGCTTCTACCGAACATCTTCGGCAGAATACGGGACGACGCCTACTCGTTCCAGCAGTACTACACGGCAGCTACCGTGTGCACCGCGGCTCGCGGTACGCTGCTCACGGGCTTATACGCCCCACAGACCGCCGAGTACATCGATGGCGGATCTGGCACGAACGCGCCGAATCTGCTGCCGGCCTTTCCCACCTGGGCCACCGGGATACAAGCTCTCAACCCCGCCTACGCGAACAATTGCTGGTGGTTCGGCAAGTGGCACCTTTCCCCCTGCAATACAGCCACGCCGCTGGCCGCGTTCGGTTTCAACACCAGGACCTATCCGGGCAGCGCGGCCTTGAATCCCTCGCCCAATGGATACCCCAACGAGGGCGCGAATGGCGGCCTGTTTGGAGATCTGGTATGGGCCAGCGATGCGGAAATCGCCGGCGATTTTATCGGCTGGCTGGAAGGCCAATCGCCGTCTTCCGGTCCGCCGACAACGCCCTGGTGCGCGACGGTCAGCCTGATCAATCCGCACGATATTACCAAGGCTCCCGGCTGGCTGCAGGCCAGCCCGTTTCCGCCTACCGGCCTGCAGTTGTTGTCCGCCTATTTCCCGCCCCCTCCGTTTCCGCCTCTTAATGGCGCGCCCGCGCTCTACTCATCCGAACCGGTGTCCTGGAACTGGGAGGATCTGACGACGGTCACCACCAAGCCCAGCATTCAATATCAGCTTCAAAATGTACAGAACAGCTCCGACTATCCGGTGACCGATTGGGTGCTGTTCCTGAATCAGTACTACTGGCTACAAAACTACGTGGATACGCAGATAGGCCTGGTCTTGGACGCGCTGCAGAATTCCCCTTACCACCGCAACACCATCGTAGTCTTTCTCGCCGATCACGGCGAATACGCCGGTTCGCACGGTTTGCACGATAAGGGCGACGCGATCTACGACGAAGCCATCCGGGTGCCGCTGTATGTACACTATCCCGGTCAAAAAGGCAGCATCGCGATGAACCAGATGTGTTCCAGCGTGGACTTTTTCGGCCTGGTCTGCGATCTGGCGACCAACGGCGGCCAACTCTGGCAGAAGGGACCGCAGGCGTATCCGGATTTGGCTCCGCGCCAGTCCCTCTGGAAGTTCCTCTACCAGAATTCCAACGAAACCCGCATTGCGCCTACGCTTGGGGTTCCGTACATCCTGCACACCTGCGACGACGACAGCAACACCCCGAGTGCGACCATTTTCCATATTGTGGGCCTGCGGACCAAGACGAATGCACTCAACGTCGCGCAACCTGGCGCCAAGCTGGGAATCTACTCGCAATGGGGAACCTGTTCGATCATACCGGTGAGCACGCCGCCGCCGAACTACGAATTTTACGACTACAACCCGGCGGCCAGAGACAACTGGAAGGAATTAGGCAACGATTACTTCAGCAAGAACCCGGCGATACAGGAGACCATCGCGGATTATCTGGACGAGTTGGGCAGTTGGGGACCGCCCGCGACGGGCTTGATCGGCACCGAGTTGTACCGGCCGTTAGTCGGCATTGGGACCGACGGCAATCCGCTAAGCGAGGCGCAGGCGACGGCCCAACAGAATTATTTCGATTACATCTGGGGCACGAGCGTGTGTACGGAGTAGGCGCTTCGCGGCAGGTGGTTGCGGCGCGAAGAGGGTTCATCAGGAGGGGTTTAATGAAGAAGCAAAATTGCGTCCGATGGTTTCCCATCGCGGCGCTGGCGGCACTCTCGGCGCCGGCACATGCCACCGTGCAGATTGTCTCCATGCAGCCGTCGCTTTCGACGCCGCAACCGATCGGTTCCACGGTCGCTTGGACCGTTACCGCCACGGACACCAATCCGGGCCCAGTGACCTTTCAGTTCAATGTCGCCGAGCCCCAAGGCGCCCTGGCGATGGTCAAGAACTTCAACGTCGGGACGCTCAGCGGCAGCGCCTGGCAATCGCAGACGTTCGACTGGGCCCTGACCGGGTTCGATGGCAAATATCAAGTGCAGGTGGTGGCCAAGGACTTCACCTCCGGCGAATCGGACTCGCGGACCGTCTCCTTCGTGGTGAGTTCGCCGCTCACGGGCGCCAACCCGGTCGTCCAAAAAACGCAGAATCCCCTGGTGGCCCTCTTCACCGCGCCTTCCTGCGCCACCGGCAGCACCGTGCGCGTCTTCTTTGAACCGCAAGCCGGTCAAGCCCATTCGGGCGCGCCGGCCACCAGCACGAATTGGCTGAACTGCCGCCCTCCGGCTGCCATGAGCGTGGAAATCGCCGGCATGTATCCCAGCACGGTCTATAATTTGCACGCGCAGGTCTCGACTGGCGGCAAGATCGTGAACGGACCGGACGTGAATTTCAAGACCGGCGTGGTTCCTTCCAACTTTCCGACCCCCACTTTCCAGGTAGGAATCGCGGACAGCCCCAGCGATCCCAACCAGATGTTGTTTCACGGTCTTTTCGATGTAAGAGAGAATTTACACTACCCGTATGTGGCCACCGACCTATCCGGCAACATCATGTGGTATTACTACCCGCCCTACCATCCACCCAAGAGCATGCCCACCCGGACTTTTGCGAACGGATTTCTGGCGGACCAATACGGGCCTGCCTGGAACCCGGAGGCGCAAACCTATCAAGTCCTCCGGCAGTTCGATTGGGCGGGAAACATCATAAAGGAAACCAACATTGGCATCCTGCAACAGCAACTGCTGGCGCTCGGAGACCCCGACGCGCAGCCCTGCAACACAGTTCCCTCGCCGCCTCCGGTGGGATCGGCCTGTATCGGCATTTTTCACCATGATGCCATCGAGACCCTGCCCAATGGCTACACCGCGGCCCTGGTGGACGTGGAGAAAATTTTCCCGCCCGGGACGCAAGGCGACACCAGCGGCCTGCCCGTCGACATCATGGGAGATGCGATCGTGGTTCTGGATCAGAATTGGAACGCGGTCTGGTATTGGGACGCCTTCGACCCGCTGAACGGGGGACAAGGCTATCCCCAACTGCCGGCGACCCGTACCGCCGTTTTGGACGAAACCTGTGAACAGGGTTGCCTGATCGAATTTCTGATCGGCCCGGGAGTCGCCCCGCAAGCGCACGACTGGTTGCACTGCAATAGTCTCTATTACTGGCCGCACGACGGCGCGGCGGCCCCCAGCACCGCGCCGGGCGATATCATCGTGTCGTCCCGGGATCAGGATTGGGTCATGAAGATCGACTATAAGGATGGCGCCGGAACCGGGGACATCCTGTGGCGCATGGGGCCCAGCGGCGATTTCTTTTTTGTGAACACATACAACGATCCCTGGCCCTGGTTCTCACACCAGCATGAGGCGGGCATCGAAAACGGGGGGACGGGCGTGTTCGACGTGATGGATAACGGCAACACGCGGATATCGCCGCCCGGCAAATCGACCGGAGGCGTTCCCGGTCTGGGTACCAATTGCGAACCTGACGACTGCAATACCCGCGGCATGGCCCTGACGTTCGATGAAGCTACTCTGCAGGTGAACCCGGTGATCAGTGTAGATCTGGGATATTTCTCGGATGCCATGGGCAGCGCCCAGTTGCTGGCCGATGGCAACTATTTCTTTCTTGCGGCAATTGTGGTCGATGGCAAAGTCGACACCGGCTACGACATTCAGATTCAGCCCACTCCCGGCACGGACACTGGCCCCGAAGTGATGAATATCTCAGGCCCGGCGTCTTACAGAACCTTTCAAATGCCGAATCTGTACAACCCTCCTATAACGTAGTGCGAGGAAAGCCTATGTTACATATTGGCGTGGGGCAGGCACTCGTGCGCGCCGTGTCAACACTCGTCTCGACACCCTGTTGGCTGGCCTTGGCCTGGGGCGCCAGCGCTCCCACCATCTCCAGCGTGGCGGTGAATACGGCGAACGACCAGATGACCATTAGCGGCACGAACCTATGTCCAAACAGTCTGCCGCCGGCGGTGTCCTTAGCCGGTACGAGCCTCACCGGCGTGGCTTGCGGCTCTTCCGCTGTCACGGCCACCGTGCCGGGCAGCTTCGGCCCTGGCTCGTATAGCCTAAACCTGACGAATAGCAACAGTCAGACGGCCAACTTCAGCGTGACCTTGGGAGCGGTGGGGCCGGCCGGTCCGCAGGGCCCCGCCGGAGCTACGGGACCCGTTGGTCCGCAGGGGCCAACCGGACCCACGGGGCCAACCGGGCCAACAGGACCGCAAGGACCGCCAGGCAGCGCAGGGCCCGCGGGAGCGCCGGGACCGGCCACCCTTCCGATCAGCCTGCTGCGTTGGTACGCCGCGGATGAGTCGAACAGTTTTGCGGTGGGCAACAACCCCGCCGGGGTGTGCTTCGACGCGGCCAGCATGTGGGTGACCAACAACGCCGACAATACCGTCATCAGGCTGGCGGCCAACGATGGCACCGTCATGGGCACGTATAGCGTGGGCAAAGGTCCGCGCGGCATCGCCTACGACGGGGCCAATATCTGGGTGGCCAACTCAGCCGGCAACACGGTCAGCGAGCTGCAGGCTTCGACTGGCGATCTGCTGGGCACGCACGCCGTGGGGGAACTCCCGGAGGGCGTTGTTTTCGACGGTGTCAACGTGTGGGTGGCGAATAACTCGAGCAACAATGTCACTAAGTTGCTCGCCAGCAGCGGCGCGGTGTTGGGCACCTTCGCGGTGGGCAATTATCCGCGGGAACTGGCCTTCGACGGGACTAACGTGTGGGTGACCAACTTCAACGACGGCACCGTGACCGAGCTGCGCGCCGCCGATGGAGCGTCGATGGGCACCTTTACGGTGGGCGTGAATCCCACCGGCGTGGCTTTTGACGGCGCCAACGTGTGGGTGGCCAATCAAGGCGCCAGCACCGTCACCGAGCTTAACGCAAGCAACGGCGCCACGGTGGGGACCTTTAACGTAGGAAGCCAGCCTTACGGAGTCGTGTTCGACGGCAGCTACGTCTGGGTGGCCGGCCTCAACAATATCACTAAGCTGCAAGCCGGCAATGGGGCTTTGGCTGGGAGCTTCAGCGGCTTCATTGGCGGGCCATATGGCGTGGCTTTCGACGGAGCCAGTATTTGGGTGGCTAACTTCTACACCAGCACGGTGTCGAAGATATAAGGTAGATGTGAAGATGCGCACTCACTTCTTCCCGACTGTGGCCGTACTTGGGGTCGCTACGATCCTGGCCGCTTCGGCCAGTTCGGCGGCCGGCGGGCCGGTGCTCCTAAGCGTCCAGCCGGATTACGCCAGGAACCATATCGTAATCACCGGCCAGAACTTCAGTCCGGCACAGGCAGCCCCGGTAGTGACGCTCGGCAACACCGCGCTGACGGTGGTGTCCTTTGGCAATACTAAGATCTCGGCCGATCTGCCGGCGGGTTATACTCCCGCTTCCTATAAGCTGTCTGTCACGAACAGTAACAGCCAGACTGGATCGTTGATTGTGACCGTTGGAAGCGTCGGCGCACCCGGTCCGCAGGGTCCGGCCGGTAATACGGGGCCAGCGGGTCCCGCGGGGCCGCAAGGCTCCACGGGCCAGAAGGGTGCGCAGGGACCGGCGGGACAGGCCGGCGCGCCGGGCCCCGCAGGTCCTTTGGGGGCTCCCGGCCCGAATCTGGGAT
>Ga0187887_10000455_pt1 | contig 40666 bp, 34 predicted proteins | sample June2016WEW_7_10_FD_132977 | JGI IMG/M metagenome (GOLD analysis project Ga0187887, IMG submission 132977) | Peatland microbial communities from SPRUCE experiment site at the Marcell Experimental Forest, Minnesota, USA - June2016WEW_7_10 | ecosystem: Environmental > Terrestrial > Soil >... | reverse complement strand
GGGCGGCGGGACCGGCTATACCATGAATCTGCCGCTGCCCCCGGGCTCGGGATTCTCGGCGTGGTCGGAGGCGCTTGCGAGCGGGCTCGAGCGCATCCGCCGCTTCGCGCCCGATGCCCTGGTGGTTTCGCTCGGTGTGGATACCTTCGAGCAAGATCCGATCAGCTTCTTCCGGCTCAAGTCCGAGGACTTCTCCACCTACGGCCGCTTGATCGGCGCATGCAAATGGCCGACCCTGTTCGTGTTCGAGGGCGGCTACGCCGTCGCGGATGTCGGGCTCAACGCAGTGAACGTGCTGACCGGCTTCGAGAGCGCCTAGGAGCGGCCCTTGGCGCCCGAGCGCTGCACCGCAAGAAGATGCAGTCCCCTCCCCCGGCGGCGGCGCCCTAGTGGAAATCCCGGGATTCCACCACGAGGTCCCCGAGCAGCGCCGATAGATTGACCAGGCGCCGTGCGATCAGGTGCAGCACATCACCCTCGCGCTGTACCTGGCCCCGCACCTCGAGGAGCCGCGATTCGAGCAGCGCGGCGCGCTGCTCATCGGCCACCCGCTTCCAGACGATCAAATTCACGTAGCCCGCTTCGTCCTCCAGGGTGACGAACGTCACGCCGCTGGCGCTCCCCGGCCGTTGCCGCGTGATGACGAGGCCGGCCGTCGTGACCCATCGACCGTTGGGTAGACCCCACAGTGCCTGGGTATCGATGACACCGCGCTTCTCGAGCCTCTCTCGCAGGAGCGCGAGCGGATGGCGCCGCAGCGTGAGCCCGAGGCTCGCGTAATCGGCGACGATGTCATGGCCTTCGCGCGGCGCGCGCAGCAACGGAATTCCCTCGGAGCCCTGGGTATCCGCGGGCAGCAGCGGCAGCGGCCGCTCCACGCCGCTCACCTGCCACACGGCGCGGTAGCGATGCCCGCTCAAGGCCGCGAGTGCATCGGCTGCCGCGAGCGCCTCCAGATCGCGGCGCTCGAGCGCCGCGCGCTCGGTAAGCTCGGTGATGTCGGCGAATGGGCGCACCGCGCGCGCCGCGAGCAATCGCTTGGCGCCCTCCTGCGACAGATGCTTCACGAGCCGAAGCCCGAGGCGCAGCGCCGGCCGGCCGTCGTCGCGCCGCTCGAGCGTGCAGTCCCATTCGCTCGCCGTCGCATCCGCCGGACGCACCTCGACGCCGTGCGAGCGTGCATCGCGCACCAATTGAGCCGGTGCGTAAAAGCCCATGGGCTGACTGTTGATGAGCGCCGCGCAAAATGCCGCCGGCTCGTATGCCTTGAGCCAGGCGGAGGTGTAGACCAGCAGCGCGAAGCTGGCCGCATGCGAATTGTGGACAACGAAATGATTGGCCACGAAATTGTGATCTCCCTCGATCTTGAGATCATAGGTATCTCGGTCTCCGACCGGCTCGATCTTCACAATCCTGTCCCAGTAGATGTCCGATCGAGATAGACGCAAAAGTTCGGATGAACCTAAGACTTCCCCCAAACGTTCTATGACATGGCGTCGAAACCCTATTTTCACGCCACCCCGCGCCTGGATTTCACGCATACTGAGATCAGTCCTCACCCCTAACTCCTTCCAGGTAAGTCCGAGGGCGTCGCGATTCCGACGAATCGTTGAGCGGATCTCTGCGGGTAAAATGTCGCGTGACATGCGCCCATGTCGGGGCCGCGCTAGAAATCTTGATTGCCCCCTCTTCCTCTGATCAAGGAATCGGGAGCCTATAAGTTTCCAGAATTGGCACAGCGCCTCGTGGCCCGTAATGGTAACCACTTGATGTTCCAATTCTTTTTCTTTGTATTTCTTTATACGACGATATAGTCGAGCAACGATTCCAAGACGAAGAAGCAAATACTGAACTTGTAAAGCCAATTGAGGAGAGGCGGTGTCGTACGATGCATGGCCTTTCAGGGAAAAACCGCCATCTCCCTCCCAAAGCCGCGCTAAAAACAATCCGATATTGTTGTCGCAGAGTTCGAATACCTCAGGTGGTAACTTTTTCGCTCGGGCTCCGCAATTCCATACCCCTAGCTTTCTCAACCAGACGACGGCACCTATCTGCTTTTTGCGATCGATCCGACGGACGCGTACAGAAAAGCATGATTTGTGACGTTCAACGACCGCTTTTGTATTCGGGAATAGTTCAACCGCCCTGACAAATTCCTGGCAATGCCATGTTTCCGTCGTATGGAAATAAAATGTACTGGGATGACATAGATTGCCCTCTGCAATAAGGTCGGCGAGGACCAAAATTTTGTGTTGCGACCACCTTCGACGTCCCGAGACCGGCAAAGAACGGGCCGTCGCCACATGATCGCCGATCTTGAGTTCTCCAAGCTGACGCCACCCCGACACGGTCATGAAAGGATGTTGGGCGGTTGCGCAAATTTCGTGCCCTAGCGCCGTGCGCAATCGCAACACGGGCTTCACGCCGCTGTTGATGACGCGGAGCACCTTGCGTGCGCGAAGCAGAAGTTCCTCATCGCACGCCAGCGTGTTCTCCATATGCGCCCGGCCTCGGGCAAGGTCCTCGATGGCCACCCATCTGCCGGTATCGGCATCCACGACTTGCGTTTCGCCAACGACGCACTCCGGAAATCCATATTCCCCGAACCCCAGGATCTGATTGAATATCTGATTCGCGAAGCTCTCCTCGTAGCCGCGCTCGCGCATGCCGTCGACCAGTCGGCGCTGGAAGGGCTCGAGCCCTCCCTTGCGCTTCCAGGCCGCCATGGCGCGCCGCAATTCGTCGGCCTGGCCGGGTGAGAAGCCGGCCGCGACGATCGCCAACCGCATGACCTGCTCTTGAAAGATGGGCACACCCAAGGTGCGCTTCAGCACCTCCTCGACCGCCTTGCTCGGATAGCTCACCGGCTCCTCGCCGCTGCGGCGGCGTAGATACGGATGCACCATCTCGCCCTGGATCGGCCCCGGCCGCACGATCGCCACTTCGATCACGAGATCGTAGAAATTGCGCGGCCGAAGGCGCGGCAGCATGGCCATTTGCGCACGCGATTCGATTTGAAAAACCCCCGCGGTGTCGGCACGGCAAATCATGTCGTACACCGCCGCATCCTCGCTCGGCACCGTCGCGAGCGTGAGATCCCCCGTCCCGCGCGAGGGGCCGCCGGACGCGTTCGGGTTCACCCCGAACGAGTTGATCAACCCGAATGCCCGGCGTATCGCGCTCAGCATGCCGAGTCCCAGCACATCCACCTTGAGAAGCCCCAGGGCGTCGAGATCGTCCTTGTCCCATTCGATGACGGTACGCTCGGGCATCGCGGCATTCTCGATGGGCACGAGCTCATCCAGGCGGCCGCGGGCGATCACGAAGCCGCCGACGTGCTGCGAGAGATGGCGGGGAAATCCGAGGATCTCCGCGGCGAGCGCCATCAGGCGCCGAGTACGCGGATCCTCGGGATCGAATCCCGAGGCGCGGATACGCTCGGGATCGATGCGTTGACCGTCCCACCATTGCATGCCGCTTGCCAGCCGGTCGACTTCGTCGAGCCCGTAGCCGAGAGCCTTGCCGACGTCACGAAGCGCGCTTCGGGGGCGATAACAGATGACGGTCGCCGCCAGCGCTGCACGCTCGCGGCCGTATTTGCGATAAATGTACTGGATCACTTCCTCGCGCCGCTCGTGCTCGAAATCCACGTCGATGTCGGGAGGCTCGTTGCGCTCCTTGGAGATGAAGCGTTCGAACAGCGTCGCCATGCGCGAGGGATCCACTTCGGTGATTTCGAGGCAGTAGCACACCACCGAGTTGGCGGCCGAGCCCCGGCCCTGGCAGAGAATGTTCTGCGAGCGCGCGTACTGCACCACGTCGTGCACGGTGAGAAAGAAGGGCTCGAACTTGAGCTCGGCGATGAGCTTGAGCTCATGCTCGATACCGTCACGCACGGCGGGAGGCACCCCGCCCGGCCAGCGCTTGGCGCACCCCCGTTCCGTCAAGCGGCGCAAATGGCTGGTAGGCGTCTCGCCCGCGGGCACGATCTCCTCGGGATACTCATAGCGAAGCTCGTCGAGCTTGAACACGCAACGCTCGGCGACGGCGACGCTTTCCTCGAGGAGCGCGGCCGGATACAGCTCCTTGAGGCGCGGCAGCGGCCGCAAGTGACGCTCGCCGTTCGGATGGAGCCTCGTGCCCGCCTCGCTGAGCGGTGTCCCGAGACGAATCGCCGTCAGCACATCCTGCAGCGCGCGGCGGCTGCGCCGGTGCATGTGCACGTCGCCGGCGGCGACCCGCGGCAGCCCGAGCGCGTTGCCCAGCGCCTCCAAGAGCTCCAGGCGGCGCGCATCGAACCCGCCGGTCAATAGCTCGACGCCTATCCAGAGCCGTCCGGCAAAGCGCTCGCGCAGCCAGCGGCCGTCGTTTTGGTGCTGCGGCAAAGCAACCCTGCCGGCCGGCGGCAGCCAGAGAATCAGACATCCGTCGAGAGCGTTCTCGAGATCCTGGCGCTCGAGCCGGTAGCTGCCCTTGGCGCCGGCGCGCCGGGCGCGGCTGATCAGACGGCAGAGCGCGCCGTAGCTTGTCCGATCGACGGCGAGCGCCACGAGCTTGAGTTCGTCACCGCCGCGGTCGGGCCCGGCGCTGCGGCCCGAGTGAGTGCCGCAATTGAGCTCGGCGCCGACGATGAGCGGCAGCCCGCATCGCTTGGCCTCGGTGTGCGCACGCACCACCCCCGCAAGCGAGCATTCATCGGTAAGGGCGAGCGCTCGATAGCCGAGCGCCTGGGCGCGCGCGACCAGCTCCTCGGGCTGTGAGGCGCCGCGCAGGAACGAGAAATTGCTCACGGCATGCAGCTCGGCGTACACCACAGAGCCTCAAGCGAACACACCGTGCACATACCAGCACTGGGATCGCCGTTCCTGAAAAATCCACAGCCGAGCACCGCCCGCTTGGCGCACGATGTAGTAATCGCGCGCGACATCCTTGCCGTCCCACCAGCCGCTCTCGATGCGCTCGGGACCTTCCTCGAGCATGGAACGGCTTCGTTGCAGCTGCTCGAGGTCTGCATCGGGGAGCTGCGCCGGTTCGTTCAAAAGCCATACGGGGCGCGGCATCTCCTGGGCGTGCGGCGCCCGCACCCGCCGGCCCGTCCGCGGCGCATCGTCCGCCTGAAACGCATGCACTCGCTGCCAGGCCGCTTCGGGGCGATGCTCCGGTACCGGGCAAATGCGATAGACCGCCTGCTCACCCAGCCGGGCGCGCAGACGCTCCACCAGCTGCGGCGCCGTGTCGCGGTTGCCGCCCCCGAGGCGCGCGAATACATCGAGAGAATCGGCCGAGAGCGGCTGCAGCCGGCCCGATAGAAGCTCCAAGGAGAGGATCGGCGCGGCGAGCTCGAGGCGCGACAGCTTTTGCATCGAGACATCCGCCAAGCGCGCAGGGTCGCCGGTGACGCTCGCCAATCCCAGGCGAACCCGCGTGACGGGCTCGGTACGATGCTTAAGCTTGAGCTCCAGGGCCTGCACGCCCGCCTGGCGCTCGCGCAAGAACCGGGCGCAGCGTTCGATGAGCGGGCCGAGCGCCTTCTGGGCATAGGCGACGGTCTCGACCTCCGTCTCGAAATCACAGCGCCCGTGAAACCGCTCGCGCGCCGCGAAAGCGCGGCGCGGCGCGGCTTGCCGCGCCAATGCGATGTCGAGATCGAGCACCGCGCCGGAACCGAAGCGACGCGCGATTCCCGCGCGCGGCAATCGCATCAATTCGCCGATCCGGCTGACACCCATGGTGCGCAAAGTGGAAAGGCGCGAGCCATCCCAGGAAGTGCAGGCCACGGGCAGCTTGGCGAGCCGCCCCGCGAGCAAGCCGGGGTCTTCGATGAGAGCCTTGTGACCGGCGCGGGCCAGCCAGAGCGCCGCCAACGTCGAGGGCGCCGTCGAGCTTTGCGCACGCAGCTTCAAACCGCTCCATACCGCATCGATGTCCGCATGCAGCGCCGCGAGCGAACCGAAGAGCTTCACGCTGCCTCTGACCTCGAGCAGCAGCGCGTTGGGCGGATCGATGCTCACCCACGACGTGAATCGTTGTGCGTGCAGGCACAGGCGCTCGAGAATCCCGGCCGAGCTCTGCGGCTCGCCGAGTGCCGGAAACACCACGGCATACCACAGATGCCTCGAGCGTGAGCGCGCGGCCTGCTGCTGGGGCGGAGGCGGCGGCGAGACGGCAGCCGACGGCGGGGCGGCGGGATGCCGGGCGGCCGGCGCCTCGGCGGCGGCGAACAAATCCGCCATGGCGGATTTCAATACTCGCGACCTCATCTCAGCTCGAGACGGCGGTCAGCGCGGGCGAGGAGTCGAGCTCAACGGGTCCGGGCCGTCCGCCCTGCACCTTGATGATATCGAGGCGCGGGTGTTCGTCCCCTCGAGTGAGCAGCACGCGCAACGCCGCCGGCGAAGATTCGAACCGATGCCGCTCCGGTCGAAATAGAACGCCCAGGGCCCCTCCCGCCTCGGCCGCCAATTTCAAACGCCGCAGCCAACGCTCGTCGGTGCCCTTCAACCACAGCAAAACAGCCGCGCACACTCCCGATCCCAACGCTTGTTCGGCGGCCCACAAGGCTTCCGTGGCGCTGACCGGCCGCACCACCAATAGCCGGTCGAGATCGATGCCATGCTGTGCCAAGGCGGGTGCGAAGGGCTCGTGCGGGGGGGCGATCCAAACCAGCCAAGGCGTCTCGCTCTCGGCTCGTTGGGATTGCACCAATGCCGGCAGAAAGAGCTGAACCTCGCCGAGGCCGGGCTCATCCAGCAAAACCTCGATGAGCGACGCCCTCGGCCAGCCTCCACCCGGCAAGCGGGCATCGAGCGCGCTTCGGCCGGTGGACCAAACCGGCCGAGGCGACGACAGGAGTCGACCGGCCGAGGCGTCCCAGGAACTTAAAGATAATTTCCAGACACGCGCATCAGCCAGGATATCCGCGAGCGTGGGTGCTTCACGCGGCATCCACGTCTTTACCGCGGCGAAGCACTCCGACCACCACCCCTTCGATCATCATCGGTTCTTTCTTCAGATCGACGCGAATGGGTTCGAAATCAGCGTTCTCGGGCAGAAGCCATACGATGGTGCCTTCTTGCCGGTAGCGCTTGACGGTCACTTCGTTCTCGAGGCGCGCGACGACGATCTGACGATTGCGCACTTCGGGCGTACGATGCACGGCGACCAGATCGCCATGCAAGATTCCCGCGTTCTTCATGCTCATACCCTGCACTTTCAGCAGGTAGTGCGGCGGGGGTTGGAACAATTGAGGATCGATTTGATAGTGCCGCTCGATATGTTCTTCGGCCAGGATCGGACGGCCGGCAGCCACTCGGCCGATCAGCGGCAGACCCAACTGTTCTCTCAAAATATCCTTGAGCTGAATGCCGCGCGAAGCGCCGGGAATCAAATCGATGACGCCTTTACGTTGCAGGGCGCGCAGATGCTCCTCGGCCGCATTCGGAGATTTGAAGCCCAAGGTCCGCGCAATCTCCGCCCGCGTGGGCGGCATGCCGTTTTCGGCGATCGATGCCTGGATGAGCCGTAGGATTTGAGTTTGTCGAGGCGTAAGGTCGGTCATGACTTCACCTGTATATGCAGCCAGTAGCTGTCATTATATACAGTTTAGAACCACTGGCAAGTGCCTTCCCGGCACGCTAATTTGCCGGCTCCTCCAAAAAACATAACTCCAAGGAAATCATGAAAGAAGACCTCTCGTCGGACCGCGCGCTCGGCATGGATCGCCCCATCACGCGACGTGACTTCCTGAATGGCGTCGCCGTCGGAACGGCGGCGCTGGCTGGAGGCCCCCTGCTCGCCGATGACTCTGCCACGCCGGCGCCTCCCTCCGGTACACCCCCGGCGAGCGCGGCCTCGAGCGCTGCGCAAGACGCCCCCGGCTATTACCCTCCGCTGCTCACCGGCATGCGCGGCAGCCATCCCGGATCCTTCGAATCCGCTCATGCCCTGCGCGACGGGAAACCCTCCCCTGCGCCCGTCGATACCGGCGAGCAGTACGATCTCATCGTGGTGGGCGCGGGCATCTCAGGTCTCGCGGCCGCGCATTTCTATCGCGAGCACGCCGGCCGCGCGAGCCGCATCCTCATTCTCGACAATCACGACGACTTCGGCGGGCATGCGAAGCGCAACGAATTCCATCTCGACGGCCATCTCAATCTCTTGAACGGCGGCACGCTGGAAATCGATAGCCCGCGTCCTTACGGCAAGGTCGCGGACGGTCTGCTGCGTACGCTCGGCATTCAGGTCGACAAGCTCATCAAGACCACGCAGCACTTCAGCTTCTACGAGCAGATGGGACTCAAACAGGGCACGTTTTTCGATCGCGAGACCTTCGGCGCCGACAAGCTGGTCCTAGGGCTGGGCGGCTCCCGCTCCGACAAATCCGCGCTCGCCCAGGCGGTATTGCAGGCGCCCTTGTCCGATCGGGCGCGCCAGGAAATCGTGCAGATCGAGACCGCCCATATCGACTACCTACCCGGGATCTCATCGGCGGAGAAGAAGCAACGCCTGTCGCGCATGAGCTATGAGGCATTCTTGCGCGATGTCGTGAAGGTCGATCCGGCGGTGATCAAGTACTACCAGGCGATCACCATGGGCGAATGGGGCGTGGGCATCGATGCGGTGTCCGCGCTCGATTGCTGGGGTTACTACATGCCGGGCTTCCAGGGCATGAAACTCGCCAAGGGGTCCATATCACGCATGGGGCCGACGCCGGCCGGCTACGAAGACACGGGCGGCTCCTATCATCTGCACTTTCCCGACGGAAACGCCACCATTGCCCGGTCCCTGGTGCGCGATCTCATACCGGAAGCCGTCGGCGGACGAGCCCAGCCGGCGAACGGCGCAGAGGAAATCGTCACGGCCCGCGTCGACTACTCGCAACTCGACCGCGCCGGCGCGCCGTTGCGCCTGCGCTTGAGCAGCACGGTGATTCGCGCGCGTCATCTGGGAGACCCTGAGGCTGCGAAGCAAGTGGAGGTTACGTACATGCGAGCCGGCGGCGCGTACACCGCGCGGGCCCGCGGCGTGGTGCTCGCGTGCTACAACATGATGATCCCCTACCTGTGCCCGGAGCTGCCGGCTCCGCAGAAGGCAGCCTTGCACAGCCTGGTGAAGACACCGCTCGTCTACACGAGCGTGGCGCTGTCCAACTGGCGGTCGTTCGCCGCGCTCAAGCTCTACGGCGTCTATTCGCCGGGCAGCTACCACACCTATTTTCACTTGAATCCTCATGTCACGATCGGCTCGTACCGAAGCACGAAGTCCCCGAGCGAGCCGATTCTCGTGCACATGGTGCGCACGCCTTGCAAGCCCGGGCTGCCTGAGCACGATCAGAATCGCGCCGGCCGCGCCGAGCTCCTCGCGACGCCGTTCGAAACATTCGAGCGCAACATCCGCGACCAGCTCGGCCGCACGCTCAAGGACGGGGGATTCGATCCGGCCCGCGACATCACGGCAATCACCGTGAATCGATGGCCCCACGGCTATGCGCCGGAATACAATCCGCTGTTCGAGCCCGATTTGCCGGAGGCCGAGCGGCCGCATGTGCTCGGGCGCGCGCAATTCGGCAGGATTACAATTGCCAACTCGGACGCCGGGGGCGAAGCCTATACGGATTCGGCGATCAATCAGGGCTACCGTGCAGTCTTGGAACTTTTACGGAGCTGAGGGTACGAAAAAGGCGTGCTCGCCAATCTGTAAAACTTACAGGTCGGCGGGGCCGTTGGCAGCCAGTTTTCTTACGATGAGTTAATTTCAGTCGCAAAATTGGTTAAAATCGTCGCAGAGCAGAGACATTAAGATGCTTTCAGTTGCAATCGACGCGCGAATTTGGCTTTATGTGTGACTGTGTTGCGACGCATCCGAGCCCGACATAGTGCCTGGACTTGCGTGCGAGGACACGGTTCGGATGTTGCGAAACGAAATGAATTAACAACCCCAAGGGGACTATCTATGACATTTTCCACGACACTCAAGGCCTCAGTCGCCGCAGCCTGCCTCATCGCTTTCGCGGGATGCACGGACCTGAAGCCGATTCAGGCTCAGATCGACGATCTCAAATCGCAGGTGGCGAAGCTGCAAAGCGACACTGCCAAGGCTGAAAGCGATGCTCAAGCCGCCAACAGCGCCGCTCAAAGCGCCTCCTCCGCCGCTTCCGGCGCGCAGAGCACGGCGAACCAGGCACTGTCGACCGCTCAGCAAAATTCGCAGGCGATCGAGCAGATCAACGAGAAGATCGATCGCATGTTCAAGAAGTCCGTATCGAAGTAATTCGACACGCTCTCGACTTGCAAATGAACGCCGCGGTCATACCGCGGCGTTTTTCTTTGTGGGGTCGGGCCGGCGCCGGGATCAATACCGAATCAGCGCCGAACCCCAGGTGAATCCGCCGCCGAACGCCTCCAGCAGCAGCAGCTGGCCGCGCTTCACACGCCCGTCCCGAACACCGGTATCGAGCGCCAACGGCACCGACGCCGCCGAGGTATTGCCGTGGTCGGCGATCGTCACGATGACCCGCTCCATCGGCAGATCGAGCCGCCGTGCGATGGCCTCGATGATCCGAATATTGGCTTGGTGCGGAATCAGCCAGTCGAGATCGCTCTTGGAGAGATTGTTCGCGCTCAGCGTCTCGGTCACCAAGTGTCCCAAGGTATTGACGGCGACCTTGTAGACCTCGTTTCCCTTCATTTGCACGGCGGCCCTGCCCTCACGCACCAGATGAAATCCCTTGGATACACCGTCGGGATACATCAACAGATCCTTGTAGCGGCCGTCCGAATGCAGACGGGTGCTGATGATTCCGGGCTCCGCGGAAGGCTTGAGGATCACCGCGCCGGCACCGTCGGCGAACAGAACGCAGGTGCCGCGATCGTTCCAATCGACGATTCTCGTCAGGGTCTCGGCCCCGACGACCAGCGCGCATTTGGATTCGCCCAGGCGCACGAACTTGTCGGCGACGCTGAGCGCGTACATGAAGCTCGTGCATGCGGCTTCCAGGCTGAATGCCGGACAGCCATGGTGGATGCCCAGGCGCTCCTGGAGCAAGGTACCGACGTTGGGGAATACCAGATCGGGCGTCGTCGTTCCGACGCAGATGAGGTCGACCTCCGCCGCCGTCACTCCCGCGGCTTCCATCGCACGCCGAGCCGCATGCTCCGCGAGATCGGTCGTGGTCTCACCCTCCACGACCACGTGCCGCCGCTCGATGCCGGTGCGGCTGCGGATCCATTCGTCGCTGGTGTCGACCAGCCGCTCGAGGTCGGCGTTGGTCAAGATCTTTTCCGGCAGGTAGCTCCCGGTGCCTGCGATACGTGAATACATGGCGACCCTTTATAGTGAGGGCGTTGCGCCCAGAGGCTTTGCGCACAGTTTCTGCGTGATCTTCGCCGGCACTCCGTTTCGAGCCTCCATCACGGCGACCTCGATCGCCCGCTGAAATCCGAATAAATCGGCGCCCCCATGGCTCTTGATCACGATCCCGTTCAATCCCACCATCGTGGCGCCATTGTATCGCCTCGGATCGAGGCGGGTGCGCAATGCGCGAAGGCTCGGGCCCGCGACAAGCGCGCCGAGCTTGCGGGCCGCATTTCGGGTGAACTCCTCGCGCAGCGCCTCGGTGATCAGGCGGGCCGCGCCCTCCATGGTCTTCAGGGCGACGTTGCCCGTGAAGCCGTCGGTGACCACCACGTCCACCTTGTCCGAGAAAATATCGTGCCCTTCGACGAAACCGACGTAATTGACGCCGCTCGAGGCGATCAAGTTATGCGCGCTCTGCACCGTCTCGTTGCCCTTGATCTCCTCCTCGCCGATATTGAGCAATCCCACCCGCGGCCGCTCGTGGGCGCCCTCGAGATCTTGAGCCAGCACCGACCCCATGATCGCGAACTGGCAGAGCTGTTCGGGCGTACAAGAGACGTTCGCGCCGGAGTCGAGCATGAACGTGTGCCCGCCCCGCGAAGGGATGAGCGACACGATGGCGGGACGTTCCACGCCGGGCAGCATCTTCAGCACGAAATGCGCCATCGCCATGAGCGCGCCCGTATTGCCGGCGCTGACGCAGGCGTTTGCGTGGCTCGCCTTGACGAGGTCGAGGGCGCGCCGCATGGAGGAGTCCTTCTTGCGCCGCAACGCCTCGCGGGGGTGATCGCTCATCTCCACCACTTGTTCGGCGAATAGGCATTCGATGTTCGGCGGCTTTCCGGACTCGAGCCCGTGCTCGAGCTCGGCGGTCCTGCCGACCAGGGTGAAGCGAACGTCCGGGAACTCTGCCGCGGCCGCGAGCGCCGCCGGCACGCAAACCGAGGGCCCGCAGTCGCCGCTCATGGCGTCGATGGCAATATGAAGGGGCACGGGCACAGGATTGCGCGTCTGGAACAGCCTGAGGCGACGCTCGAGCCGCCGCCGTGCGGCTCGCGGTCTAGTCTTCGGCCCCTTCCGCTTCGGCGTCCGCCTTGGTCTTCAGCACCTTCTTGCCGCGATAAAATCCGTCGCGGGAGATCCGATGCCGGGAGTGGGTTTCGCCGCTTTTCGCGTCAATCGACACGGCGGGGGCCGCGAGCGCGGAGTGCGATCGGTGCATGCCGCGCTTCGACGGAGTCTTTCTGCTTTTTTGAACTGCCATGGGTGCTATGTCCTGTCACGTTTTCTTCAACAAATCCTTGAGCCCGCCGAACGGCCGGCGCATCGCGCCCGAACTTTCGGCGCGCTCCGCGTCGGCGGCCAGGCTCGGCGCATTGCAACAGCTTTCCGGCTCATCGCAAGCCGGCACGATCGGCAATGCCAACAATAATTCTTCCTCGGCCAGATCCCGCAACGAGACCTTGCCTCCCACCGCCCAGTACGGCTCGTGCCGCGGGTCCGAGGCGTCAGCCGCCTCTTCCTCCGCAAATTCGATCTCACTGCCGCCGCTTACCGCGAGCGTGAAACCTTGCATGCAGCGCTGACATCGCAACTTCGGCTCTGCGCGAATCTCGATCTTCGCACCCGGTCGGCCCGAGAACGTGCTCGAGAACGCAAACCGAGCCTGAACGACGCCGCGTGTGTCCGTGAGCACGTCCTTGAGGCGCTCCAGGTCGCGCATTTCGTAGACGCGTTCCAGCACCGCGGCATCCTCGGCCAGCTGTGCGCAATCGACGAGGTCTGGCGGGCCGGCTGCCATGGGCCGCGTATAATAGGGCCCGTTCCCACCCCTGTCAAAACGAACCCGGTGCAAGTCGTTGTTTTTGAAGTCCCCACCTGAACTCATTTTGGCGTCCACGTCGAGCTACCGACGGGCGCTGCTCGCGCGCGTATGCGGCTCCTTTGAGTGCGTAGCTCCGGGCATCGATGAGGCGCCGCGGGACCATGAATCCGCGCATGCGCTGGTGACCCGGCTGTCGCTCGCCAAGGCTCGGGCGGTCGCCTCGCGGCATCCGGACTCCTGGGTGATCGGTTCCGACCAAGCCGCCGTGCTGCTGGACGCCTTCCAGCAGCAAAGGATTCTCGGCAAACCGGGCACACAGGCCCGCTGCATCGAGCAACTGCGCAGCTGCTCCGGCCGGACGGTCGCCTACCTCACCGGCGTCGCCGTGGTGCAGGGGTCCGATGGCCGCGCCTTCGAATTCGTGGATACCACCCGCGTCACCTTCCGCACGCTCGATGAGTCCACCATCGAGCGCTATGTGGTGCGCGAGTCGCCGCTCGACTGTGCCGGAGGATTCAAGAGCGAGGGCCTCGGCATTTCCCTCTGCGCATCCATCGACAGCGACGACCCGAGCGCCCTCATCGGACTGCCGTTGATCCGGCTGTGCGAGGTGTTGCGGCGCGTGGGTTTCCCGATTCCGTAGGCCGCGCGCGCTTCGCGATCGGCCGTGGCTCACGATCGTCGCGGGCTCGAGCCTCGCGGCGCCTTGCGCTTGGTCGGCTTGCGCTTGGTCACCGCGATGGCGTCCAGCACGACGGCCAGATCATCGGGTAGCGGGGCGCTCGCATGAAACGGCACTCCCGAGCCGGGCCAATCGAATGCCACCGAATGCGCATGCAAAAAGATGCGCCTCAAGCCAAGGCGCTTGAATTCCGAATTGCGATCGCGGTCGCCGTACTTGTCGTCACCGAGTAAAGGATGACCCGCGAAAGCGGCGTGCACGCGTATCTGGTGAGTGCGTCCGGTCGGAATATCCACCTCCATCAGCGTCGCAGCACTCGCAAAGAATTGCACCGGCTTGAACACGCTCACCGAATTCTTGCCCGCGGCGGCGACGCGCACGTGCCGCTCGCCGTGGCTGCGGCCATCGGTCGCGAGCGGTGCGTCGATTCGCTTGGTGCCGAGCTGCCAGCTGCCCGACACCAACCCGAGATACGTCTTGTGCATGCCGGAGTTGCGGATCAGGGTGTGCAGCGCCACCAGCGTGGCACGGTCGCGAGCGATGCACAGGCAGCCGCTGGTATCCCGGTCCAGCCGATGGACGAGCTCCAGCGTTTCGCGCGGACGCGAGGCACGCAGCGCCTCGATGACGCCGAAACTCATGCCGCTCCCGCCGTGCACCGCCACGCCCGGGGGCTTGTTGATCACCAGAAGATGTTTGTCCTGGAAGATGACCGACTTCTCGATCAGCTCCTGGAGACTGGTGGACGGCCGGCCGGGCTCCTCCGATGAATCGATGCGCACCGGAGGCAGCCGCACTTCGTCGCCTGCCGCCATTCGATACTCGGCATCGACGCGCTTTTTGTTCACCCGCACCTCGCCCTTGCGCAGTAGCCGGTAAACGCGGCTGCGCGGCACGGACTTGAAGTGCCGCATCAGGAAATTGTCGATCCGCTGACCCGCCTCCTGCTCGGTGATGGTCCGCAGAATGATGGGGCTCTTCGCCGCCCCGATCCGCTCCGGCGCCGCAATTTCTTCTTTCATATCCCGCATCTTACGCCTCTTGATCATCTAAGACATTGATTACATTGACTCTAGCGGCCCGCTATGATAGCGTTCCGGTACCGTGTCGAGCGCCCACCCTTTTTGAAGGGGAGCGAGGGCTCGAATATCTATTTGGGTAGGACGAGCCGACACCGGTTTCGGCGGCGGCCCCAATCATTTGGGGGCGCCGCATATTAGTTGGTTCTGGACATCCAGACCATCGCTCGGCCGATGAGCCAATGCCGGATATCGTTCGCGTGACGCGAGGATGTCCGACAGGCGTAACCGAGAACAAGGCCCCGGGCTTGCTGTATACGTTTTGGCAGAATTGGGTTGAATCGATGCCGTTCGCGTGGCTCGCGTTCGGCGTGTCCCTATTCCTTGCTGCCGTTGTCACTCCGGCGCTGGGCCGTGTCACGGCCCCGGCTTTTATTCTCGAACCCTCCTCGGCCTCTACCATATTAGTTGGGGCAAATGAAAAGAATGCTCGTCAACGCAGTTCAAGAAGAAGAACTGCGAGTCGCACTTGTCGACGGTCAGAAACTCTACGACTTATCGATTGAGATCCCATCTCGGGAACAGAAAAAATCCAATATCTATAAAGGCCGAATCACCCGCGTAGAGCCGAGTCTCGAAGCGGCGTTCGTCGAGTACGGCGCTCAGCGCCACGGCTTTTTGCCGCTCAAGGAGGTCTCCAAGGAGTATTTCCGCTCCCAGCCTGCCTCGGGCGGACGGCTCAACATCAAAGATCTCCTGCAAGAGGGCCAAGAGCTCATCGTTCAGGTGGAAAAGGAGGAGCGCGGCAACAAGGGAGCCGCTCTCACGACCTTCATCAGCCTCGCGGGGCGGTTCCTGGTGCTCATGCCGAACAATCCCCGGGCGGGCGGCGTGTCCCGGCGCATCGAAGGCGAAGATCGCGATCAGATGCGCGAAGCCATGAACGGGCTGGTGATTCCCGACGGCATGGGAGCCATCGTGCGCACCGCCGGCGTCGGCCGGTCCACCGAAGAATTACAGTGGGATCTCAATAACCTCAAGGCTGCCTGGGATGCCATCGGGCAAGCGCACGAGGGTCGCCCCGCGCCGTTCCTGATTTTTCAGGAGAGCGACGCCGTTACGCGCGGCCTGCGCGACTATTTCTCGGACGACGTGGGCGAATGCCTCATCGACCAGCCCGAAGCGTTTCAGAAAGCGCAAGAGTACATGCAGCGCTTCATGCCGCCGGATGCGCAGCGCAAGCTCAAGCTCTATCAGGATCCGGTGCCGCTGTTCACGCGCTACCAGATCGAGAGCCAGATCGAATCGGCGTACTCGCACAAAGTGACCCTACCCTCAGGGGGCAGTCTGGTCATCGACCACACCGAGGCGCTGGTCTCCATCGACATCAACTCCGCACGCTCGACGCGCGGCGGCGATATCGAGGCCACCGCCCGCAACACCAACCTGGAGGCCGCCGAGGAGATCGCCCGCCAGCTGCGTCTGCGCGACATCGGCGGACTCATCGTGATCGATTTCATCGACATGGAGTCGACCGCCAACCAGCGCGCGGTCGAGGACATGCTTCGCGATGCCGTAAAAATGGACCGTGCCCGGATCCAGTTGGGCCGGCTCTCGCGCTTCGGACTCCTCGAGCTCTCGCGGCAACGTCTGCGTCCGGCGCTGAGCGAGACCACCCATATCAATTGTCCGCGCTGCAGCGGCATGGGGACCATCCGCGGCGTCGAATCCATGTCGCTCGCGTTGCTGCGCCTGATCGGCGAGGAAGCGCGCAAGGAACGGACCGGCCGCGTCATCGCGCAAGTGCCCGTGGACGTGGCCACCTACCTCATGAACGAGAAGCGTGAGTGGCTGAGTCAGATCGAGGCGCGGGACAAGGTATCGCTGGTGATCGTTCCGAATCCTCACATGCAGACGCCGGCCTACAGCCTGCGCCGCATCCGCGACGATGAGAAGGAACTGCCGGAGAACACCACCGTCAGCTACCAGATCGCCGAGCAACCGACGCTCGATGATTCCAACATCGGCACTCGCGACAAGAAGCCGCAAGGCGAGGCGCCGCTGGTACCGAGTATTTTGCCGGTTGCGGCATCGCCCATTCCGATGCCGGAGCCCGAAGCCCCCGCCCCCGCGCCGGCCGTGGTCGTGGCCGCCGCGCCGCAAGTCGGCATTTTCGTCCGTCTGTGGCGCTTTCTGTTCGGCAGCCCGGCGCCCGCGGCCGCAGCCAACGCCCCTACCGACACAGGCGCACCGCCTCAGCGTGAGCGCTCGTCGCATCGCGGGGAGGTACGCCCGGACCGCTTCCGCGGCGGCGATCGTGATCGCGGCCGCGACCGCGATCGACACCGCGACCGCGACGGACGCCGCGAGGGCCGGGCCCGCGCGGAAGGCGACCGCCCGCGAAGCGAGAGCGATCGGCCCCGCCGGGACGGCCGCAGCGACGGCGCGCGACGCAGCGAGAACGCCCGCACGGAGCAAGCACCTCGCGCCGAAGGCGCCCGCAGCGAAGGCGCCCGCAGCGAAGCCCCCCGCGGCGAAGCCCCACGCATCGAAGCAGCGCGCAGCGACGCCGGCACGCCCCGGCCGGAGCAGCCCGCCCGCGCGGAGTCCCCGAACCGCAACGGGGAACTCGCCGGCGAACGCCCCGAGCGCTCCGAGCGCGGCGGCCGAGGCCGACGGCGGCGCGGCGGTCGTGGTGGGCGCCGTGAGGGCGGTGAAGGCGGCGAGGGACTCGCCAATGGACAGGGCACTGCCCCCTCGGGCGGCGAGCCCCGGGCCGCCAACGGCGGGCGCAGCGACAATGGCGCGCGCCCCGACAACGGGCGCAACGATTTCGAGGCACGGTCGGAGCCGTCGCCTGCCCCCGTGTCGGCCGCGCCGGAATCGTTTGCGGCCCCCGCAGCCCCGGCGCCGAACTACCCCTCGTCGGGATCGTCAGCGCCCGCCAGCGAGGCTCCCCGTGAGCGCAGCAGCGTGACGCCGATGCCCTCGGAGGCGCCGCGATCCTCATCTCCCACACAGGAGAAGTACGTCGTCTGGTCGTCCGCGCCGAGTGACACGCCGCGCAGCGGGCCGGATGATCGGTAAGGCCTAAGCGCGCGCTCCGCCCGGCCTCACTTGGGCCGGGCGGAGCGCGCGCGTAATCGCAGGGTAAGCGCCGCGCTGATCGGTATCAGCGCGGCCGCCGCGCCGCGCAACATCGCGATCGCTGCGCTGCTCCACGGTCTCGAGAATATGATCAGACCCAGGGCGGCGTGACGACGCCCGAGGAAGAATGCGCCGCTCAAGGCGGCCGCCGCGAGGACATACGCGGCGATCCAGATCCGCCGCTCCGAAGATTTCAATCGACGCGCCAATGCCGCATCCGCGGGTTGTCCGGGCCGCAATCCGTACGCCGCAATGGCGATCACCACCACCAACCCCACCACGGAATTCACGTCCTGAAGCAGGTGCGCTCCGACCAGGCGGTGCCCCCCGACTTCGAGCGCCGAATCCTCGAGCGCGGGAAACATCCGCACCCCGCGCGCACCCTCGTGAGTGAATGCGTCCCAAACGAGGTGGGTGACCGCACCGAACAGCACACCGCAGGCGGCGAGCAGCCATTGCTTGATGCTCGACACGTCGGCGGCGGCGGCGAGTCCACGCCAGCGCGCATAGGCCCCCGGAGGCAGGAGCTCGATCAGAGGCCGTTTGATGAGCCATTGAAAAACCCAATAGGCGGCGAGGCCGACGGGCAAACTGAACGTGACCAGCGCATCCGCGCTGTGCGTTTCGAACCGTGCCGGCTGCCAAGGCAGAAAACGCCCGAAGTCCGGCGCCATGCTGCCGATGACCACGGCGGACAGGAGGCGCCAGCGGGCGAGCAGTCGGGCGAACGGAAGGACGGTGGCAGGGTGCGATAAGGTAAATGGCATCAACAGGTTAGAAGCGTGTCATCTGGTTGAAACATTATCGAAGTATAAAGACCCAGATTTTACCCCCCGCCAGCGAGAACACCCCATGGCCACACACGTAGATGCCGTCATTCCCAACTCGAAGGCATCGCCGCTGGTCGGTCACCGGCAGAATCCCTGGTTCAATGTGCTCGCGGGCGTCGTCGTCATAGCCGGCATCATATATGCCGGTTACCACCTGGCGAGCGACTTGTCCGTGGTGCGCGAGTCGCGAGCCTTTCCGTTCGTGCTGCTCGGCGTCGCCCTCTTCATCGCACTGGGGTTCGAGTTCGTCAACGGCTTTCACGATACTGCGAACGCCGTGGCGACCGTCATCTATACCCACTCGATGCCGCCCAATTTCGCGGTCGTCTGGTCCGGCGCCTTCAACTTCCTCGGCGTGGTGGTCTCGAGCGGCGCGGTGGCGTTCGGCATCGTATCGCTGCTGCCCGTCGAGCTCATTCTCCAAGTCGGCAGCGGCGCCGGATTCGCCATGGTGTTCGCGCTGCTCATCGCGGCCATCATCTGGAATCTGGGCACGTGGTATTTCGGCCTGCCCTCCTCCAGCTCCCACACCCTGATCGGCTCCATCATGGGCGTCGGCCTCATGAACCAAGTCATGGCCGTGGGCAACACCGGCACGAGCGGCGTCGACTGGGGCCAGGCCGCCAAAATCGGTGAGTCGCTGTTGTTCTCTCCCTTGGTGGGATTCAGCCTGGCGGCGGTGCTCCTGCTCGCGGCCATGAAGCTCGTTCCGATCCCGGCGCTGTACCAGGAGCCGAAGGGCAATCAGCCGCCGCCGGCCTGGATCCGCGGACTGCTGGTGCTGACCTGCACCGGCGTGAGCTTCGCGCACGGCTCGAACGACGGACAGAAAGGCATGGGCCTCATCATGCTGATTCTCATCGGCACCGTGCCCACCGCCTACGCGCTGAACCGCACCATGCACGAGCAGGACGTCGACAAGTTCGTCGCGATCTCGACGCAGGCGCAGACGGCCCTCGGCCGTTATGCAATCGGCCCGGCGCCGGCCGATCCGCACGCGGCGGCGATCGACATCGTGCGCACCCGATCGATAACGCCGCAGACCCTGCCGGCGCTGGTTGCGCTCTCCGCGACCATCCAGCGGCAAGTCGACGGGTTTCATTCGCTCGACAAGGTGCCGCCGGGCGACATGGTCAACATCCGCAACGAGATGTACCTGGTGAGCGAGGGGCTGCGGCTGCTCGGCAAGTCCTCGATCGGCGTATCCGATGCCGACAAGAAGGTGCTCAGCCATTACAAGAGCGAGCTCGACGAGTCGACCAAGTTCATTCCGCCCTGGGTGAAAGTCGCGGTGGCGATCGCGCTGGGCCTCGGCACCATGATCGGCTGGAAGCGCATCGTCGTCACCGTCGGCGAGCGTATCGGCAAAACGCATCTCACCTACGCGCAGGGAGCTTCCGCCGAGCTCGTGGCCATGCTCACCATCGGCGCCGCCGACATGTACGGATTGCCGGTCAGCACCACCCACGTACTGTCCTCCGGAGTCGCGGGCACCATGGTCGCGAATCGCTCCGGTCTGCAGTGGTCCACCGTGCGCAATCTGCTGATGGCCTGGGTGCTCACGCTGCCCGTGTCCATCGCCTTGGCCGGCGGCCTGTACTGGCTGCTGCGCCACCTGCTGTAGCGCCGTCGCAGGCACCATGCGGCGGGGCCGGCCCGCGCAGCGGCGGTTACTTCCGTAATCGCTCGATCAGCCGTCGGGACGCTGCGGTCACGAGATCCAGTACCCGATCGAAATCGCCGGCATCGCCGAAGTAGGGGTCGGGGACTTCGGAGATTCCCGGCTCTCCCGCGTATTCGAGGAACAGACGCACTTCTGCGCGGGACCCGGCGGGCCGCATCGCCTCGAGATCGGCGAGGTTCCGCCGATCCATCGCCAGGATCAGGTCGAACTCGTCGAAATCCTGCCGCCTCACCTGCCTGGCGGACAGGCCGCTCAGATCGATGCCTCGGCGCTTCGCGGCTCGCTGGCTGCGCAAGTCCGGCGGCTCGCCCAGGTGATAATCGCCGGTGCCGGCGGAATCGACCTCGATGCGCAGGTCCGTGCTCTCCTCCGCCAACAAGTGCCGCAGCACGCCTTCGGCCGTCGGACTGCGGCAGATATTCCCGAGACACACGACGAGGAGCTTGCGGCTCGGGGCGCTCATCGGTGCCGCAGGCCCGCGCGCACCCGCTCCAGATCCTCGTGTGTATCCACTCCCGCCGGCGGCGCTTCGCCGAGCACCAGCACGTGGATGCGCATGCCGTATTCCAGGGCGCGGAGCTGCTCCAGCTTCTCGGTGATCTCGAGAGGCGCCGCCGGCCATCCGGCGAACCGGAGCAGGCTCTTCACGCGGTATGCATACAGGCCGATGTGCCGTAACGCACCGCCGAAGGCCGCGGGACGCCCCTTCGAGAGGCGATCGCGCGGCCAGGGCACCGGAGCGCGGCTGAAATACAGCGCGCTGCCGTCATGCGCTCGCAGCGCCTTCACGCAGCTTGGGTCGAGAAACTCATCGAGGCTCGTGATCGGCGCGGCGGCGGTCGCGATGTCGACATGCGGGCGCTCGTCGAGCGCAGCGGCCGCATCGGACAAGACCTGCGGCGGCATCAGCGGCTCGTCCCCCTGCAGATTGACGATGATCTCGTCGGCGCCCAGGCCGCGCGTGCGCACCACCTCCGCGATGCGATCCGTCCCGGAGGCATGCTGCGCGGAGGTCAATGCGACGTCGGCGCCGAAGCCCGCGGCCACCGTCTCGATCCGCGCATCGTCGGTAGCCACGATCACCGATGCGGCGCCGCTCGCGCGCGCGCATTCCCATACCCACTGGATCAGCGGGCGGCCGCCGATATCCGCGAGCGGCTTGCCGGGCAAACGGCTCGCCGAGAAGCGCGCCGGGATGATGACGTGAAAATCCGAGCTCACGCGGACGGCCGCAGGCTATCGGCTTCGGACCGGGACGCGCTCACCGGATCACGAGCGGATCATCCGCTCCGAGAACTCGCGCCTCCTCCGGCAGCATCATCGGGATGCCGTCGCGCACGGCATACGCCAGCCGATCGGCGCGGCAGACGAGTTCGAGCGCGGCGCCGGCGCCCGCCGGACGCAAGGGGCCCTTGCAGATCGGGCAGACCAGCAATTCGAGAAGACGTTTATCCATCGATGGTCCCCCGCGGCCTCCCGCGTTCGGCAATTCGGTCGTTCACGATGTCGAGCAGTGTAGTTGACTCGCCGCCCTCGAAATATGCACTCACCGGTACGTACCAGTGCCGTTCGTCGGCGGCGTGCCTGCATTTTACGGCATCTTTCTCCGTCATGAGCACGGGCTTCGAGTCGGGGAAATCGACGTCCTCGGGAGTCAGGCGCGCATGGTCGCGCAGCGCATGGCCGATGACCTCGATGCCGTGCGCGCGCAGCATGTTGAAGAACCGCTCGGGATGGCCGATGCCCGCCACCGCGTGAACCTCGAGCCCGGCGAACGCCGGCAGCGGCGTCATGCGGCCGCCGGTGAGGGCCACCGCGCGCTTGGCGTCGAGCCGCATGCTGAGCGCGCCATCGAGGAGCGCCCGACCGCCGTTCACCACCACGACGTCCGCCGCCTCGAGGCGCGCACGTCTTTCGCGCAGCGGGCCCGCCGGCAACAGCCAGCCGTTTCCGAAGCGGCGATCGCCGTCGATCACCACGATCTCGCAATCGCGCGCAAGCGCGTAATGCTGCAGCCCGTCGTCGCTCACCACGACATCGCATCCGGCGTCGATGAGAAGCTGTGCGGCTGCGGGACGGTTTCGGCCGATCGCCACCGGCATGCCGGTGCGGCGCGCGAGCAGGACGGGCTCATCGCCGACCACCGCCGGATCATCGGACTCCTTCACCAGGCGAACCCCGCGCGAGGAGCCGCCATAGCCGCGGGTAACCACTCCCGGCGTGAAGCCCCGCTCGGCGAGCCGCGCCGCCAGCCAGCATACCAGCGGCGTCTTGCCGGTCCCGCCGACGGTCAAGTTGCCGACGACGATCACGGGCCGCGATAGCCGCGTCGACCGCCTCAGCCGCGTGGCGTAGAGGATGCGGCGCGAACCCGAGACCGCGCCGTAGGCGACCGACAACGGGATCAGCCACCACGGCGGCGCGGCGCGGTGATACCAGATTCGATTGAGCCAGGATTCTGCGGACATGTGCGCTACTCGAGGCGCGGCGGCGCTACTCGGCGAACTGCATCCCGTGGAGCGTCGCGTAAAGCCCGCCGCGATCGAGGAGTTCGCGGTGATTGCCCATCTCCACGATGCGCCCCTTGTCGAGAACGATGATGCGGTCGGCGCCCTCCACGGTGGACAAACGATGCGCGATGACCAGAGTCGTCCGGCCCCGCATCAGGGCGGTGAGCTCGGCCTGCACGCGGCGCTCCGATTCGTTGTCGAGCGCGGCCGTGGCCTCGTCGAGGATCAGCACGGGCGAGTTCTTCAGGAGCGCGCGCGCGATGGAGATTCGCTGCCGCTGGCCGCCCGATAGATTCTGTCCCCGATCCGAAAGCGGCGTATCAAAACCCTGCGGCTGCTGTGCGACGAACTCCATCACGTTGGCCGCCCGCGCCGCGGCCTCCACCTCGGCATCGGTCTTGCCCACCGCGTTGAAGGCGATGTTGTTGCGGATGGTGTCGTTGAACAGCACCACGTCCTGGCTGACGAGACTCACCTGGGAACGCAGGTCGGTGAGCCGATACTCGCGCACGTCCACGCCGTCGAGAAGCACCGCGCCCTGCTGCACGTCGTAGAAGCGCGGCACCAGGCCGACCAGCGTGGTCTTTCCGCTGCCGGAGCGGCCCACGATGGCCACCGTCTCTCCGGGCTCGACCCGAAAGCTGACGCCGTGCAGAACTCCACCCTTGTCGCTCGCGTATTCGAACGACACGTTGCGGAACTCGATCGCACCGCGCGCCCGTTCGAGGCGCCGGGTGCCTCCGGTTCCTTCCGTCGGCATGTCCAATATCTCGAATACGCTCTGTCCCGCAGCGACTCCCTGCTGCAGCGGCCCCCCGATGTTGACGAGACTGCGCAGCGACGACGGAATGAGCATCAGCGCCGTCAGGAACGCCCAGAACTGATCCACGCGCATATCGTTCGAAAATACCAGCCGAATGGCGACATAGAGAACGCCTGCGAGGGCCAGCGAGGCAATGCATCCGACCACGGGGTTGCTCAGGGATTTGGCGCGCGCGAGCTTCATGTTCGAGGCGCGGTTGGCCTCGTTCGCCTGCTCGAACCGGTCGGTCTGATGGTCCTCCGCATTGAAGATCTTGATCAGCCGATGCGCGTCGATGGCTTCCTTCGCGACGCGCGTGATGTCGCCCATCGAGTTCTGGATGCGCTTGCTGTAACGGCGGAAGCTGCGATTGGCGATCTGCATGAGCCAGCCGATCGCCGGAGCGGCGATGATGCAGAAGATCGCGAGCCGCCAGTTCAGGTAGAACAGGTAGACGATCAACCCCAGAATGGTCAACGTGTCGCTCACCAGCGAGATCGATGCGCCGGTCGCCGCACCGGCCACCTGCTCGATGTTGTAGGTGAGCTTGGACAGAAGAACACCCGATTGCTGGCTGTCGAGATAGGCGGTGGGAAGGCGAAGATAGTGCGCGAAGACATCGCGCCTCAACCCCTTGATGACCTGCCGCCCCACCCAGCTGGGATAGTAATTGCCTATGTAATCGCCGAGGCCGCGCAGTGCGAACAGCACGATGGTGCCGAGCGGCACGATCCACGCGACCCGGGGATCTTTGGTGACGAACGCGCCCTTCAAGAAAGTCTGGACCAGGTAAACCAGCCCGGATTGCGTCGCCGCGAACAGGATCATGCCGAGCACGCCGACCATGAACGCGCCGGTGTAGGGCTTGGCATAACGCAGCAGCCGACGGTAAATCGACCAATAGTCGCCGTCGGGTTTGGAATGCGTGTCGATCTCGGCGGCGGTCGCGCTCAAGGCGGCGTGTCCTGGTGCACGGTGGCGATGTTGAGCTGCGCGAAGCCGAGCCGCCCCGCCACGTCCATCGCCGTGACGACCGCCTGGTGCGTCGAGCGCGCGTCGGCTCGAATCGTGATGGGACCGCGGTCCGAGCCCGCCTCCTTCAGGATCGCCGCCCGCAAGGTATCGGGACTCGAGTTGATGAGCGTCCGCTCGTTCACCCGATAGCCGCCCTCCGCGGTCACCGTGATGATCAACGGCTCGTGGTTGCCGCGCGGTACGGGGATCGCGCTCGCCTGCGGGAGCTGAATCTTGACGCGCCCTTCCTGGTTGAAGGTGGTCGAGACCATGAAGAAAATGAGCAGCACCAGCAGGACGTCGATGAAGTTGATCAAATTGATCTCGGGGTCCTCTCGACGGCGCGGACGCAGGTTCACGGCATCAAGCCCTCTCGGCGACAAACCGGCTGCGGTCGTCCAGCGCGTCGACCAGCTTCATCGCCTCCTTTTCCATCTGGATGACCAGCCGTTCCACCTTGCCCCGAAGGTAGCGGTACGCGATCAGCGACGGGATCGCCACCGTGAGACCGGCGGCCGTGGTGATCAGCGCCTCGCCGATGCCGCCGGACAGGATTCGGGGATCGCCGAGGCCGTTGGCGGTAATGGCGTTGAACGCATGAATGATGCCCGCCACCGTGCCCAAAAGCCCGAGGAGCGGCGCAATGGCGGCGATGGTGCCGAGGGTATTCAGGAACCGCTCGAGCTCGTGCACCACGTGCCTGCCGCCGTCCTCCAGCCGTTCCACCATCAACTCGCGCGGCCTGAAGCGATTGGCGAGGCCGATGGCCAGCAATTTACCCAGCGGGGAATTCTGCTCCAGGGCCGCCACCAGCTTCTCGCTGAGTTGATCGGCCTCGATCCAGTTCCAGACCTTCTGCGAGAGGTCGCGCGGGATGACCCGGCTCGATTGCAGGGTCCAGAGGCGCTCCAAAATGATGGCCACCGAAGCGATCGAGCAAAGAATGATCGGCCACATGAAGCCGCCGCCGGCGCGGATGATCTCCCACATTGTGTCCTCGTTGCGTAGCTCTTGGAAACTCGCGGCATGATACTTGAGCGCTCGGGCTTGAGATACCGTCATCGGCCGGCGACGGCGGAACCTCAGGCGGGGGGCGGCGAGCGCTCGATCAGGGCTCCGTCGACCAGGGTCAGAACGCGATCGAGGCGCGCCGCCAAGCGCTCGTCATGGGTCACGATGACGAGGCTGGTGCCCAGCTCGCGGTTCAGCTCCAGCATGAGCTCGAACACGTGAGCCGCATTCACGCCGTCGAGATTGCCGGTCGGCTCGTCCGCGAGCACCAGCTGCGGCTCAGTGACCAGGGCGCGCGCCACCGCGGCACGCTGCCGCTCGCCGCCGGAGAGCTGCGACGGCCGGTGAGTGAGGCGTTCGGCGAGGCCCACTCGCGAGAGAATCGCCGCCGCGCGCTGCCGCGCCGACTTGGGATCCATCCGCCGCACCAGCAACGGCATCGCGACATTCTCCAGAGCCGTGAATTCCGGCAGCAAATGATGGAACTGATAGACGAACCCGACCGCGCGGTTGCGCAAGCGGCCGCGTTCGGTGTCGCTCAACCGGTTCATGGCGGAGCCGGCGATCTCCACGGTTCCGCGGGTCGGCAGATCCAGGCCGCCGAGCATTTGAAGGAGCGTGGTCTTGCCCGAGCCGGACGCGCCGACGATGGCGATGCGCTCGCCGGAGCGAACCGTGATCGAGGCGCCCCGCAGCACCTCGAGCTTCGCCGCACCCTGAATGAAGTCCTTCGCGAGATCGACGCCCTGGAGCACTATGTTGGAGGTCGGCATTACTGTGAAGCCCTCAATCGTTTCGCAGGGATTCCGCCGGCAGCAAGCGCGCGGCTCGCCAGGCGGGATAGATGGTCGAGATGCAGGCCAGCACGAAGGCAACGCCGCAGATCTGCACGAGATCGCCCACCTGCACGTAGGCCGGCAGATCGCTCATGAAGTACACGCGGGCATCCAGAAACTTGAAGCCGAGAACGTGCTCCAAAGCGTGAACCGAGCGCTGCAGATTGACCGCGAGCAGCACTCCCGCGATCAGGCCCCCGGCGATGCCGAGGCCCCCGATCATGCTTCCCTGCACGATGAAAATCGACAGGATGCTGCGCGGCGAAGATCCGAAGGTCCGCAGGATGGCGATGTCCCGCCGCTTGTCTTTCACGACCATCACCATGGTCGAGACGATATTGAAGGCGGCGACGGCCACCATGAGCGAGAGGATCACGAACAGCATGTGCTTGGTGATCTCGATCGAACGGAAGAAATTGACGTGCTCTTCGGTCCAATCATTGACGAGGTAGGCTTCGGCGCCCTTCGGAAGCGCGATCGCGGCATCACGCACGATGCGAGGCGCCGCGTACGGATCGGTGAGGCTCAAGCGAAGCCCGGTGATGTCATCGCCCATGCGCAGGAGCGTCGCCGCATCCTGCATGGAAACGATCGCCACTCGCCGGTCGTACTCGTACATGCCGACCGATAGGATGCCGTCCACCCGGAACGCGCGCATTCGCGGCAGCACGCCGATGGGAGTGACATCTCCCTCGGGCACCATGAGAATGACCCGGTCGCCGAGCCGGGCGCCCAAGGTCTCCGCCAGCGCCTTGCCGAGGATCACTCGGTAGCTTCCCGGCATCAGGTCGGCAAGGCGCCCCGACTGCAGATGATCGCCGAGATCCGTGACCCGGCGCTCCTCGTCGGGCAAGACACCGCGCATCATCACCCCCGAGGACTTCCCGTCGTGAACCATCAACGCCTGCTCCTCGATATACGGCGATGCGGCGGCGACCCCGGGAAAATGCGTCAGCCGGACGAGGTCGGGTCGCCAATTCGAGATGCTGCCGTCGACCCCGGTGATGGTCGCGTGCGCGGTAAGGCTCAATATCCTGGTTCGAAGCTCGCCCTCGAAGCCGTTCATGACCGACAACACCACGATGAGCACGGCGACCGCGAGCGCGAGTCCCAGGATGGCGATGCCGGCGATGAGCGAGACGAAGCCGCGCTTGGGCGATGCCCGCAGGTACCTCAGACCGAGAAAGCCCTCGTACCAGCTGCGCATCATTCGTACCGCAGGGCTTCGGCCGGCTGAGTCTTGGAGGCCTTCCAAGCGGGATAGACGGTGGCGATGAGCGTGAGCAGCATGGCCACGGCGGCAATTATCACCACATCGCGCGGGTGCAGCTCGCTCGGCAGACCGGTCGTGTAGTAAACATCGGGATCGTCCATGATGTGCACGCCGAAGACCTGCTCGATGACATGCGCCACGGTGCCGACATGCAGCGCGAGCGCGACGCCGAGAGCAACTCCTATGAGCGTCCCGAGCCAGCCGATCAACAGGCCCTGCGTCATGAACACACCGAGAATCCCCCGCGGGGTCATGCCGAGCGTGCGCAGGATGGCGATGTCGGTACGTTTGTCGCTCACGACCATCACCAAGGTCGCCACGATATTGAATACCGCCACGGCCACGATCAGCATCAAGATCACACCCATCATGGTCTTCTCGATGCGGATCGCACGGAAGTAGGCCTCGTTCTCCTGGGTCCAATCCCGCACCGTGAGGCCCGCCGGCAGCCGCGCCGCAGCCTCTCGCGCGAGCTGCGGCGCCGCGAGCACGTCGGCGAACCTGAGCCGGATGCCGGTCGGACCGTCGAGGCCGCGCAGCGCCTCGGCATCCTTGAGATTGATCAGCGCGAGCACGCTGTCCTGCTCCTCCAAACCCACTTCGAAGATTCCCGCGACCTGGAAGTTTTCCAAGCGCGGCACGATCGAGTCGCCCGCCGCGCTGTCCGGAATCATGACCGTCACGGTGTCCCCCACGCCGACTTGCAGCTGGTAGGCGAGCATCCGGCCGAGCACGATCCTATTCATGCCCGGCTCGAGGTCCTCGAGCCGGCCCTCCCGCATTGCGCCGTTGATGGCCGACACCTTGGGCTCCAGGGTGGGATCGATGCCGCGGACGACGGCGCCTCCCATCGCCGGCGGATGGCTCAGCATGGCGTCCGTATCGAGAAACGGCGCCGCGCCGACGAGACCCGAAGCTCCCTGAAGCTCCTTGAGCCGGCTGCGCCACTCGGGGATGGGCGCTCCCGCCGCAGTCAATGTCGCGTGCGCCGATAAGCTGAGCAGGCGGCTCCGCAGCTCGCCCTCGAAGCCGTTCATCACGGAGATGACGGTGATCAGCGCCAGCACCCCCAGGGCGACGCCGCCGAGAGACACCCAGGTGATAAAAGACACGAAGAAGCTATGCTCGCGTGCCAGGGAGTACCGCAGGCCCACGAAAACTGGAACGGGCTGGAACATTCGCGGCGATTAAACCACAGGCGCGAGGCTCGCGGGGCCGCTGGCCGGGAAATGCAACATAATCAGAGTGTTAAATGGTTCAAACAATTGCCCCTGGGGTCGGTGCTATAGTCCGCCGAAGGCTACGAACGAGGTCTGCCATGAGCTATCGAACCGTCCTGATGAGTGCAGTTCTCGCTGCCGGCACAGGCATCGCAGGATTAACGCAGGCGGACATCGTGGCGGTGGACTCAGGCATTGCGGTCAAGGCGTCCGACGGCATCGCACCGTCCCGCGGCATGACCATGAGCCAGGTGGCCAGCAAATTCGGCGCTCCGGTCACCAAGGTCCCGGCGGTCGGTAATCCGCCCATCTCCCGTTGGGAATACCCGGGGTTCGTGGTGTATTTCGAGCGCGACCACGTCATCCACAGCGTGGTTTCGGAATCCGCCGCTCCGGCGCCGGCTGAATCCCCGTCCGCAGCGGACTCGACCCGCGCACCCGCGGCAAAGCCCGCGGCGCCCGCCGAGGACTCCCCCGCCCCCTAAGAACGCGCTCCGTCCCGAGATCGCGTACAATCAAGCCCCCAAGGCTCACCGCGACTCGTTCGCGGCGGGCGTTTTTTCGTTTGCGTTCCCCCGAAAGATGCCGCTTTTATTTGACCCTTTACTCCCTGCCGCCGACATCCCCCTCGTCAAATGGGGCCAGCTGTATGGCTCGGCCCCCGCTCTCGCGATCGCCGAAGCCGCGGCGAAGGCGGCGGGCCCGCTCATCATCATCGCGGAGAATCCCCGCGCCGCCGAGACCCTGAGCGAGGAGATCGGGTTCTTCTCGAGTGGAACGGTCCCGGTGCAGATATTCCCGGACCTCGAGACCCTGCCGTACGACAGCTTCTCGGCTCATCCGGACATCACGTCGGCCCGGCTGCGAACTCTGGCGGAGCTGCCGCGCGCGCGGCGCGGCGTCTGGGTGGTGGCAATCGACACCCTGCTGCAGCGGCTGGCGCCGCGCAGCTACATCGAGGCGCATTCCTTGCAGGTTCACGTCGGCGAGACGCTGAACCTGGAGGCCCTGCGCGAGCGATTGGCCCTGGCCGGCTACGCTGCGGTCACGCAGGTCGCCGCGCACGGTGAATTCGCGGTCCGGGGATCGTTGCTCGACGTGTTCCCGATGGGCTCGGAGAGCCCTTATCGGATCGACCTCCTCGACCGTGACGTCGACAGCATCCGTTACTTCGATCCCGACACACAGCGCTCCGGCGACAAGTTGGAGCGCATTCACTTGCTGCCCGCGCGGGAGACTCCGCTCAGTCCGGACGCGGTGCGCGAATTCCGGCGCCGCTACCGATTGAGATTCCCCGGAGACCTGACCGAGCACGCGGTGTACCGCGACGTGAGCGCCGGCCGGGCGCCCGGCGGGCTGGAGTTCTTCTTGCCGCTGTTCTTCGAGCGGACTTCGCATCTGTTCGAATATTTGCCGCCATCGAGCGTCCTGATCGACATGCGGGAGGCTACCTCGCATGCCGATACGCTGTGGTCGGAGATCGTCGAGCGTCACGACCAGCTCTCGCACGATCGATTCCGTCCGATTCTCGATCCCGCGGAAGTCTATCTGAGTACCGCGGAGCTGCGCGCCGAGCTCGCCGTGTGGCCCAAGGTCGAGCTTCGATCCTTCGAATGGCCCCCCGAGACCGAGTCACCCGTCCGGAACTTCTCGAGCTCGTCGCCGGCGGTGGTGCGCATCGATTCGCGCGCGGAACAGCCGGCCGCCGAGCTCGATGCCCACTTGGCCGCGATCGGCGGACGCGCATTGCTCGCGGCCGAATCGGCGGGTCGACGCGAGCTGTTGCTCGACCTGCTGCGGGGCCGCGGCATCAAGCCCAAGGTGTTCGAGAGCTTCGCGGCGTTCATGGCGAGCGATGCAAGCCTCGGCATCACCGTGTCGGCCACCGCCTCGGGCCTGCGCATATTGTCGCCTTCGCTCGAAATCCTGACCGAATCGCAGCTCTTCGGCGACCGCGCTCGGCAGGAACGCAGGCGGCGCAGAGCCGAACGAGATCCGGCGAAGATCCTCAAGGAGCTGTCGGACCTTCGCGTCGGCGCGCCCGTGGTGCACGAGACGTACGGTGTCGGCCGATACGTGGGCCTGCAGACCATGGACGTCGCGGGCTATACCGGGGAGTTCCTGGTGCTCGAATACGCCGACGGCGACAAACTCTACGTCCCCGTTCAGTCGCTGCATCTGGTATCGCGCTATACCGGAGCTCCGGCCGACACGGCGCCGTTGCACAAGCTCGGCGGCGATCAATGGCAAAAGGCGCGCCGCAAGGCGGCGCAACGCATTCGGGACGTCGCCGCGGAGCTCTTGGACCTGTACTCGCGGCGTGCCGCGCGCGAGGGTGCCTCCATGCAGGCGTCGGAAGCCGATTATCGGGCCTTTCAAGCGGCTTTTCGATTCGAGGAAACCGCCGATCAGGCGAGCGCGATCGAGCAAGTGCTGTCGGATCTGAAGTCCGGCAAACCGATGGACCGGGTGATCTGCGGCGATGTCGGCTTCGGCAAGACCGAAGTGGCGCTGCGCGCCGCGTTCGTGGCCGTCCAAGCGGGCAAGCAGGTGGCGGTGCTCGTGCCGACCACGCTGCTCGCGCAACAGCACTACACGACGTTCGTCGACCGCTTCGCGGATTGGCCGGTGCGGGTCGAGAGCCTGTCGCGCTTTCGGACCAACAAGGAGGCGGCGGCCGTCATCGACGGGATCGGCGCCGGGTCCGTGGATATCGTCGTGGCGACCCACCGGCTGTTGCAGGGCAAGGTCCGCTTCAAGAACCTCGGGTTGGTGGTCATCGACGAGGAGCACCGCTTTGGCGTGCGCGATAAGGAGAGGCTCAAGGCGCTGCGAGCCGAGGTCGATGTGCTTACCCTCACGGCGACGCCGATCCCGCGCACGCTCAACATGGCCATGGGCGGCTTGCGTGACCTCTCATTGATCACCACCCCTCCCGCCGAGCGGTTGGCCGTGAAGACCTTCGTGCTGGAATGGAACGAGACCGTCGTGCGCGAGGCATTGACCCGCGAAATACGCCGCGGCGGCCAGATCTATTTCGTGCACAACACGGTCGAGACCATCGAGAAGACCGCCCAGGCGATCCGCGAGCTCGTACCGGAGGCCAGCGTGGCCGTCGGGCACGGCCAAATGCGCGAGCGCGACCTCGAGCAGCTCATGCTGGACTTCTATCATCGCCGCTTCAACGTGCTGGTCTGCACCACCATCATCGAGAGCGGGATCGACGTTCCCACCGCGAACACCATCATCATCGACCGCGCCGATCGATTCGGCCTCGCGCAGATCCACCAGCTCCGCGGACGCGTCGGACGCTCTCACCACCGCGCCTACGCCTACCTGATCACGCCGCCCAGCAAGGCGATGACGGCCGATGCGGTCAAGCGGCTGGAGGCATTGGAATCATTGGAAGAGCTCGGCGCGGGTTTCACGCTCGCGACCCACGATCTGGAGATCCGCGGAGCGGGCGAGCTGCTCGGGGACGAGCAGAGCGGCCAGATCCAGGAGATCGGCTACAACCTGTACATGGAGCTCTTGGAGCGCGCGGTCGCGGGACTCAAGGCGGGGAAGCCGGCCGACCTCGAAAAGCCGCTCCACGCCGGGCCGGAAGTCGACCTGCACCTGCCGGCGCTCATTCCCGAGGATTACGTGCCGGATGTGCATCTGAGGCTGGTTCTCTACAAGCGGGTGGCCGGCGCGGAATCACGCGAGGAGCTGGACGAGCTCAAAGTCGAATTGATCGACCGTTTCGGGCCCCTGCCGCCCTACGCACAATCCTTGTTCCGGGCGGCGCAGATCAAGTTGCGGGCCGCCCAATTGGGCATCCGCAAGATCGATGCCGGCGCCACCGGCGGCTACTTCGTTTTCGACGAGGACAACAAGATCGACACCCGGCGGGTGCTGAAGCTCATTCAGTCGCGTCCGAAGGACTACCGGCTCGATGGTCCGCTCAAGCTTCGATTCACCCACGATGCCCGCACCGAGGAGAATTTATTCACGGGCGTCGAGATGATGGTCGAGCTGCTGGCCTGAAGGTGCACGCTACGGTGCTGCGCGCAGCCCCGGGGCCGCGCGCAGCACCGCCCGGCGCTAGGTCGATCCGAGAAAGTCCATTTTACCGACGTCCACGCCGTTGGATCGCAGCAGCGCATACGTCATGCTCTGGTGGAAGTAGAAATTCGGCAGCACGAATTCGGCCAGGTAGCTGAGTCCGGTGAAGGTGAACGTGCGGTTCGGGAATTTGAGTTCGATGGTTTTGCTCTCGGCGCCCTTCAGCTGGTCGGCCTTCACGCTCTTCACGAAGTCCAGCGTCTTGGCGATTCGCTGCTTGAGCTCCTCCAAATTCACCTCGACATCCTCATGCTTCGGAATGTCGATGCCGGCCAAGCGCGCCGCGGCACCCTTGGCGGTATCGCAGGTGATCTGAACCTGACGGCTGAGCGGGAACATGTCCGGGAACAGGCGCGCTTGCGCCAGCACGGCCGGATCGATTTTCTTGGCGGCGGCATAGGCGGCCGCTTTGTCGAGAAGCGCGGACAGGTTGATGAGGCCGCGTGTGAATACAGGGATGGAAAGATCGTAAATGGAAAGGGTCATGTCGTTGGTCCTAGGTCGGCGGACAATCCGGGGCGCTACTGTAGCGGAAGATCGGCATCGACGCAGCACCGGGCGCCCGGCACGAGGGTTGCGATTTTTCCGGCATTGGACTTGAATATGCCGGCAAGCGCGCGAGTTACGGGAGTCGCCTATGCTACCGGTGTCCGATGCCTGCGAGCGCAACAAGGAACCGATCCTCTCGGTGCTGCGCACCTGGTTTGCCGATCGCGCCCAGGTGCTCGAGATCGGCAGCGGGACCGGTCAGCATGCCGTGCATTTCGCGCGCCACCTGCCCCACCTCGCCTGGCAACCCACGGAGCAGCTGACCTATCTGGCGGACCTGGCGGCACGGGTCCGACTGGAAGGAAGCGGCAATCTGCGTGCTCCGACGGTGCTCGACGTTCGGCAGGCGATCTGGCCGGCCCGCTTGGTGGATGCGGTGTTCACGGCCAACACGTTGCACATCATGTCGTGGACCGTGGTGGGTGCCCTGTTCCGCGGCGTGGCGGAGGTGCTGAGCCCGGGCGGCGTGCTGTGCGTGTACGGCCCGTTTCGATACCACGGCGATTACACGTCCGACAGCAATCGCGACTTCGACCGCATGCTGAAGGAACGCGATCCGCTCTCCGGTATTCGGGACATCGAGGCCGTGTCCGAGCTCGCGCGCTCCTACGGCCTGGCGCTGGCCGAGGACAACGATTTGCCGGCCAACAACCGCCTGCTGGTGTTCCAAATGGAGCCGACCTGACTCGCGCAATAGCGAAGGGGATCACACCGGCGGCGGGATCCCCTGGCTATCGCCCCGGTCCGCCGCAGCGGCATCGGACCGCAATCTCAATTCGGCGCGATTTCGATCTCATTGTCCACGGACCTTACACCGTCCGTATCCTGCGCGATCATACCCGCCAAATCGCGTGCATCCTTGGTGGGGACGGTCCCGCTGAGAAAGACCACGCCATTCGCGTCGGTGTCGACCTTCACGTGGGTGAGCGTGGACATGTGCTTGGCGGCCAGCTTGGTCTTCACCTTGGTCGTGATCACCGAGTCTTTGACGAAGTGGTGGTCCCCGGAATCGTCTCCATACGCCATCGGTAAATAAGCCGCACTCGCCGCTACCAATCCGATCAACATCAGTTTCTTCATTGCTTTTTTCCTTCTGTAGGAGTTACCGCTTCGCCGGTCACCGCAGGCCTGTGCTGCGCAGGCCTGTGCTGCGATCAGCTCGAGGAAAGTGGGTGAAAGGTGAACTTCTGGCCGGCAATCGCCGCCTGATACATCAGGCCGCCCTTGGCGATCGTGAATACCGCCATGCCCTTGTACCAACGCCCGCTGGTCGTCGCGTCCTTCTCGCCGCCGCTGGCCCCGGCCTGGGTACCGTCCGTGCCGGCGCTCGCGTCCGCACTGGCGGTAATCGCCGTCACGCTCGCGTCGGCGCCAAACTCGAACCCTGACTCGAATTCGTCCAAGGCGCGCTTGTCGCGGAAAAAGATGATTTCACTGAATGCCTTGCCGCCGGCTTGAAATCCGACGCTGACTTGGGCCAGAGTGGCTTCCCCGATCTGCCGTCCGCCGACGAACACCCCGCCCTTGCCGCCGGCCCCGCCAACCACGAACGCTCCCTCGCCGACCGTGGGAAATATCGCGTAGCCGTAGCTGTGGTGAAAGAACGCGGCGCTCTTACCGGCATGCTTGAACAGGGATACCGTGTCGGCGTACTTTTCCGCCGTCGGCTCCGCCAGCACCGCAGTTGACATACAGACGGTCAATGCCGCCGCCGTAAAGGCACTAATTAAGTTTTTCATAGTGCCGCTAACATAGATTCGGCGGCACTCAAAGTATGTAGGAGGCGGGACCCAGCCATGCCAGGACGATTCCCACATCCCGCGGGCGCCGGGGAGCCGCCCGCGGGATGCATCTGGATCGAACGTCAGCCCTTCGCCAGGTTCTGGGCCGCGAACTCCCAATTGACCAGCTTGTCGATCAGCGCGTTGACGTAGTCAACCCGCTTGTTCTGATAATCGAGGTAATAGGCGTGCTCCCAGACATCGATCGTGAGCAGGGGCTTGAGATTTTGCGTGATCGGCGTCTCGGCGTTGCCGGTCTTGACGATCTTGAGCTTGTCGCCCTCGAGCACCAACCAAGCCCATCCGCTGCCGAACTGCTGCACGGCGGCGTTCGCCAACTCCTTCTTGCACGCATCCACGCTGCCGAACGCCGAATCGATCTTGGCCTTCAGGGCGGAAGGAGGTTCGCCGCCGCCCTTGGGCTTCAGGCTCTTCCAGTAAAAGTCGTGATTCCAGGCCTGCGCGGTGTTGTTGAAGATGCCGACTCGGTCCGCCTTGCCCGCGCTTGCGCGCACGATCTGCTCGAGCGGCAGGTCCGCCAGTTCCGTTCCCACGATCAGCTTGTTGGCGTTCTCGACATAGGTTTTGTGGTGCTTGCCGTAATGGAAGCTGATGGTCTTCGCGGAAATGACGGGTTCGAGCGCGTTTTCCGCCCAGGGCAGCGCGGGAAGACTGAGAGGTGAGGAAGTGGATGGTGCGGTTGCCATGAATGCTCCTTTCGTTTGAGTTTGAGGGCCGGGTGTTCGTAGACGTCGCGGCGCGGGTGAAGTTCATTGATCTGCCCGTCTCGCGGTCGCCGCCCGTGAACCCCGACCCGAGCGGCCGGCGGGGAGTGCCCGCGGCCGAGCGCCTAAATACGGCCGTTCTTGGCGTCGGGGGGCGCCGCGCCGTGCTGTCTCGGCGCATCGAACGTGTTTCGGTTGGGCATGCAGGCTCTCCGCCGGGCGAGGAAGGATTCGACGCTAGCGCCGGCCCCGCGGGAGTTCCACCCGCGCGCCACCCCAATGCCTGTAGGTTTGCGCCGACGCGCCCGGCGGATCGGCCAATTCCGGCCTTCGGGCCTCAGCCGATCAAGGTGCGAAGGCGCTGGGTCCGCGTGCCCGACGTGGTGCTGGCGGCGCGGCGCAAAAGGGTGTGAGCCTCCGCCGCCGGCAGCGGACGGCTGAACAGGAACCCTTGCGCTTCCTGACAGGCATGCTCCTGCAAAAACAGCAGCTGCGGAAAGTTCTCGACCCCCTCCGCCGTCACGTTGATGCGCAGGGATCGCGACATCGCGATGATCGCGGCCGCGATGGCGCGGTCGTCGCTGCAGTCCACCAGGCTGGTCATGAACGACTGGTCGATCTTCAGCCTGTCCACCGCGAAATGTCGCAACCGTCCGAAGCTCGAGTAGCCGGTGCCGAAATCGTCGATCGCCAACAAGATTCCCAGCGACTTGAGTTGCGCGAGCGCCTGCTCCGCCCAGGCCTCGTCTTTCATGACCACCGACTCCGTGATCTCGAGTTCCAACATCGACGGAGGAATCCCGGTTTCTTGGAGAATCGATTCGACCAGCGACGGAAATTCCCTGAGCGAGAACTGCTGACCGGAGACGTTCACCGCCATGCGCATCACCGGCAATCCCTCGTCGTGCCAGGCCTTCGCCTGGCGGCACGCCGTCCGCAGCACCCATTCGCCGATCGACAGAATCAATCCCGTCTCCTCGGCGATCGGAATGAATTCGACGGGCGCCACCTGGCCGAGATCATCGCTCTTCCAGCGCAGCAGCGCCTCCATCCCCGACACCGCTCCGGTGCTCACATCGAACTGGGGCTGATAATTCAGCGTGAATTCGCCGCGCTCCAGGGCGCCGCGGAGCTTCGCCTCCAGTGTGAATCGGTGGAGCGCCGCATCGTTCATCGCGGCGTCGAAGCAGGCGTGCATCCCCGGACCCTTGCGCTTCGCGAAATACATGGCGAGGTCCGCGTTGCGGAGCAACGTATCCACGTCCATGCCGTCGGCCGGATACAGGGCGATTCCGATGCTTGGCGTAACGACCAGCGTGTGCTTCGCGAGATGCATCGGCTGCTGCAACTCGCCGATGAGGCGGGAAGCGACCGCCCCGGCATCTTCCGGAGCGCGAACGTCCGGCAAGATCACGATGAATTCATCACCGCCGAGCCGCGCAATATGGTTCGTGCGCGGGCTAGGATGCTCGTCGGCCGCGGCCCCGCCGTCCGCGCGGAGCGAATGGCGCATCCGCGAGGCGACCTGGCAGAGAAGCTCGTCGCCCACCGCGTGACCCAGGGTGTCGTTGACCCGCTTGAAATTATCCAGATCCAGGTAAAGAACCGCGACGGAACGGCCGTGCTTCTCTGCCGCGGCCAGTGCGCTGGCGAGCCGATTTCGCGACTGCTCGCGGTTCGGCAACCCGGTGAGCCCGTCGAAATACGCGAGCCTCACGATTCGATGCTCGGAGCGCCACTTGCTCGCCAGCGATATCGTCATCTGCCTGATTTCGTGCGGATGAAAGGGCTTCTGCAAATAGGAAAGCTTCTCCTCGGGCGGAACGATGGATCCCATTTCCGCGGGATCCACGTCCGAATAGGCGGTGCACAGCACGATCTCGATGGCCGGGTCGAGCTCGCGGATGCGGGCCGCGGCCCATACGCCGTCGGGTCCCGGGGGCATCCGCATGTCGAGGAAGGCCACGGCGAAAGGCTCTTCCGCGGCGAGCGCGTCGCGCACCGCCGCCACGGCCGCCTCGGCGCCCGCGCAGAATACCGGCGCGAACGTCGTGCTGGGCGAGGCCAGGGCTCTCGCGACCTGATCCGCGGCGGGTTTGGTAAAAAGCCGCTCGCGCAAATTGCGGAACACCGCGGTCTCGCCGCTCATGTCCGCTTCGCTCAAGACCTCCCGGTAGGCGCTGCGCACTTCCGCTTCGTCGTCGGCGATGAGCACTCGTATCGTCCGCTTTTTCTCGGTCACGGATCCATCCTCAAGTTGCCCGAACCGCCAGGGGAAGCATCAGATGAAGCGACGCTCCACGCCCCGGACCTTCGCTCGCCGCCCAAATCCGGCCGCCGAGCGCTGCGATCGCATTGGCGCACCAATGCAGGCCGATGCCGTAATTGGTGTCCCGCGACTTGGTCGAAAAACCCTTGTCGAACACGCGTTTCAGGTCGGCCTCGGCAATGCCCACCCCGTCGTCCTTGCAGTGCAGATGCAGCTGATCGCGATCGTCCTCATGCACGATCTCCGCGCCGACCCTCAGCAAGCCCTTGTCCCGCCCGGCGTCGCGCACCGCGTCCGCGGCGTTGATGATCAGATTCTGCAGCACCAGGCGAAGCACGGTGCGCGCCACACGCACGGGGCCCACCCGCACCAGCGACTCCTCCGGAGCGACCACCAGCCGCTGGCGGCAGGCGTCGGGAACGATTTCCAATGTTTGGCTGACGAGTTCCGGCAATCGTACCGACTCGACCACCGCTTCGTTCCGGGTCGAACGCATCAGTTCGCTCAACGCCGATTGCACCAGCTGCGCCTGGCACCGGATCACCTCGATGTCCGCCTTGGCCTCGTCGATGCCGGACGACACCTCTCGGCAGCCGAGGCGCAGGAATTCCATCAGATCCGCGTGACGCGGCGAGTCCTGCGGCGCGCCCTGGAGCTCGCCGCAGGCGAGTTCCAGGTCTGCCGACGGCATCTCGCGCAGGCGGTTCTCGAGCTTCGCCAGGCGTACGGACAAGGGGGTCATGGCGTTGCCGAGATTATGCAACACGCCTTTGGCAACCTCGGCGAATCCCGCCAGAAAGGATTTGTCCACCAATTCGTTGCGCGTCTCCTCCACCCGCGAGACCATGCTGTCGAATTCCCGCGCCAGGAGCCCGATCTCGTCCCGGCTGCCGAGATCGAGGCGCGCGGTGAGATCGTTGCCCTCGCTGATCGACACGGCATGGCGCGTTACGCGAGCCAGCGGCTCCAGCACGACCCGATTCAAGATGACGAGAAGCAATATCAGCACGACCACCGCAGCGCCGATCAGGTACGCAGACGCGTACGTCACCGCGTTGTGTCCGCGCGCGGTGATCTTTCGCGGGACGTCGACCGCCAAAAGGGCGAGCGGCCGGCCGTAGATGTCGGACATCTGCCGCTCGATGCGCGTCGTCGTCTCGGTCTCGCTCACTTGGTCGCCGGCGATCGGGCGCAGCGCCGGCCCGATGGTCAGGTCGGCTTGGGCGCGCGCCGCCAGCTTCCGCAACCTGTCGGGGGTCATGAGCTGACCCATGATCACCATCCCCAAGGCTCGCCCGGCGCCGCTGCCGTCGAGCACGGGCGCCGCGGCGATCATCATCAAACCTCGGTTGGTTCGAATCAGCCCCCTCGCGGACTCTCCGGCCCAGAGCTTCGCTCGCCACGGAAAATCGGCCGGCAGCAGCTTGAGATTGGCGAAGTCGATTGCAGCCTCCGTCCCGCCGGGCAGAGCCCTGGCGCTCGACAGCACCACGTTGCCCTCGAGATCGGCAATCATCACGGCGTCCACCTGCAGCTGCTTCAGCGCGACCGGCGTGATGTTGGTGTGCACGAAGCTCTCGTCGGGCGCCTGCACATACCGATAGACGTCGTTCCAATTGCCCCAATCGGCGGCCGTGACTTCCAGGCTGTCGAGGGATACGTCGAGCGCGTAATCGATGCGCCTCATCGACACTTTGGCGTCGTCGCGCTCGAGCTCGGCGAAGCTCGGCATCAAAATCTCCCGCTGAACCGCGATCTCGATCGCGATCAAGATCACGAACAGCAGCGCAAGAAGCGAGATCACTTTCGTGCGGATATTCATGTTTTCCTTGGTATCAAATTAGGCGTTCCGCCGCCCAAACCGAGTTCCGATTCGGACACCGGCGGCCGACGAACATGGCGGAGTATTGAACGGCGTCACACTATCCGGCCGCCGAATGCGACCTGCCGCACGCGGCGCGCAGACCGCCCGCCCGATCGCCTGCGCGGCGTCTAGGCGTGGAACGGCCGTTCGAACCGATCGGGAT
>Ga0187887_10000450_pt1 | contig 40909 bp, 29 predicted proteins | sample June2016WEW_7_10_FD_132977 | JGI IMG/M metagenome (GOLD analysis project Ga0187887, IMG submission 132977) | Peatland microbial communities from SPRUCE experiment site at the Marcell Experimental Forest, Minnesota, USA - June2016WEW_7_10 | ecosystem: Environmental > Terrestrial > Soil >... | reverse complement strand
TCGCTGGATGGTCGGAGTCGTAGCCCATCAAAGTGGGCAAGTCGAAGGCTACTGAGAGGCCGCCGCCTCCGTGTTCGAGCAGATACTTATAGCGTTGGTTGGTTTCTTCGGGAGAGGCGAAGCCGGAGAACATGCGCATCGTCCACAGCTTGCCGCGGTACCCGGTCGCGTGGATGCCGCGTGTGTAGGGCGGTTGGCCCGGGTACCCGAGGTATTGATCGTAGTTCCAGTCGGCGGGCAGATCGGCCTGTGTATAGAGGCGTCGGATCGGAACATTGGAGATCGTGCTGAAGCGGGCGTGGCCATGCTCGTCAAGGTTCGTGCCTGTGGCCTTGCCGATCGGTTTTTCGCGCGCCTTCTCAAGCGAAGGCGCGAGGATTTCCTCGGCCCAGTCCTTTTCGGATTGCTCGGGATGGCGATCCTCGAATACGTCGGAGATCGGACTTTCGGCAACGGAAGGTTTGTCTGAAGTGCGTTTCGGCTTGTTGTCGGGCATTCGGCTCCCCACGCTGCATCTGATGATAGAGGACTGATTGAGGACGGACAAGACAAAGGACCGACCACGCGGTTGGCATTAAGCGCACGCCCAGGGCGAAGCGATTCGTTTCCGATGGGATGAGAGAATTGGGCGCTCGCCACTAGAATGATTTCCATGAATCCTGCACCAGTCAAACCAGTGATTACACTGGATGTTCTGAACCAGATCGACGTCCGGGTCGGCACCATTCTCTCCGTCAGCGACGTGCCGAATTCCGACAACCTGATGCGGTTGTGCGTCGATTTCGGTGACCATCAACGAACCATCGTCGCCGGAATTAAGAAAGAACGAGACAACCCGCGTGAACTGGAACACAAGCAGGCGCTATTTGTTCTGAACCTGGAGCCACGTAAGATGCGGGGAGTGCTGTCGGAAGGGATGCTGTTCGACATTGGTTACGCTGACAGCGTGCGGCCCGTGCTGGCGGTTCCTGAGAATCCCGTTCCAAACGGAACGCGGGCGGGCTAGCGGCTGGTATTCTGCTGGCGGCTTAGCGGAGGACATTCTGAAGGCTCTTCGGCGTTTGTTGCAGCGCACTCCGGTTTATGGCGCGTACAAGGCGATTGGACACTACCCGGATTACTGGTACTGGATTCTGCGGGGACGTCCCGAACGCTCTCCGCATCTGCTGAAGCAGAAGGTCGTGCGCCAGTATGGCGAAAGATATGGCTTGAGAACGCTGGTCGAAACCGGAACCTATTACGGCGAGATGGTCGCGGCCATGAAGGGCCGCTTCGACCACATTTACTCCATCGAGTTTGTTCCCGGGCTGGCTGAGCGGGCGCAGCGCAAGTTTGCGGGCGATCCGCACATCAGGATCTTCTGCGGTGACAGCCGAGTCGTGATGCCCGAAGTGCTAGCGTTGCTCGACGGGCCTGCGCTGTTCTGGCTCGACGCTGGATATTACGGATGGGTGGGCAAGAAGGAAGGCCAAGAGCGCCTTTCAGCGGAGTTGGAGATGATTCTCAGCCACCGGTTTCGGCACGTGATTCTGCTTGATGATGCGCGCGGACTAACCGGAAGGGATGGACTCCCGTCCGTCAGCGACGTCAAGTCGCATATCGAAGCGAAGTTTCCCACCCGGCAGGTCGAAGTCCTGCACGACATCCTGCGAGTGACCACGCCGGAGTAATGTTTGTTTCTCGTTCAAGGGATCCGTCCACCCGAAGATTTGTCATCCCGAGCGCAGCGAGGGATCTGCAGTTTTCCTCAAGCGCCCCAGTTCCCAGGCCTTGGCATACTTCCACGAGACGTAGACGGCGTGATACAGGTGCAGCAGCAGGCCCTCGCGTCCATCGAGAAAACCAAGGCGAAAGAAATAGTTGTAAATAAACGTGGCCGCCGGACGCACGACAATGTTGACCAGGCTGAAGCGCACGCGGCCTTTGGCGGCAACCATCTCCGCGCCGAGCGACGAATAGCGGTTCATGTGATCAAGATAGTCGGCGACGGTGGGGTAGCAGTGGTGGTTCAGCGGATAGTACAGCGTACCGAGTCGCCCCGTGACTTGCAGCGTTTCATGCACCGCGCGGCTCACAACTTTCCCCTTGCCCCGGCGGAACATCCGCAGCTTGGGATCCGGCCAAAACCCGCCATGTCGAAGCGCCCGTCCAAGAAATTGGTTCTCGCGTTTGATCCAATACCCATCTTCGGATCCGAAACCATCCTCGGCAGGTCCGCGGCCGATTTCCTCGATTTCTTGCGCCAAACCGGGAGAGACTTCTTCGTCGGCGTCCAGCAGCAAAACCCATTCCCCGCTCGCCTTGTCGATCGCGGAATTCTTCTGCGCCGCATACCCCTTCCACTCTTCAACGAGAACTTTCGCGCCGAACGATTTCGCAATTTCGACGGTGCGATCGGTCGAGCCCGAGTCGACCACGATGATCTCTCCTTTGCCGTCGGCGACCAGAGACTGCACGCTGGCCAGCGTGCGCCCGATGTTTGCTTCTTCGTTGTGCGTGATGATGACGACCGAAAGGAGAGGCGCAGATGTCACGGGTAGAGAATACTAGCGGCGTAAGCTGCTCGCTAGTCGCTAGACGGCTGCCTGGCGGAGTGCGACGCCGGCACTCCAGATTGCGGCCAAAAGAAGGTTGCGGCAAAAAGAAAACGGCCCTTGGATTGGGCCGTTTTCGGGCTTATGCCATCCGCTCTACTGCGGCGGCTGAGTCGCAGGATTCTCTGGAAGTGGTTGATCATTAGGCCGTGCGGCCACGTGAGGGACGGTGGGTGCGTGCGTGACCTGGCCGCGCTCGGCGTCGGCAATCAAAATGTTGGCGTGGTCGAGCAGGAGCCCGGTGGCGCGATCAAGCTCGATTTGAGCTTTCTCATAGGCTGCCTTGGCCGAGACCAGTGTCACTTCGGCGGACGTCATCCCCGACTGGTATTGCAGCACCAACGTCGAGGTGGAGGCGCCAAGCGCATATTTCTTTTGTTCGGCGCTGAGCGATTCGTGGGCCAGGTCGACGGCTGCCTGCGCGGAGGCGACGCTGGCGCGATTCTGCTGAACTCCAAACTGCGCATTGCGCACCTCGATGCGCACCTGATTCTCAATTTGCTGAATGCGCAACTGGGCCTGCCGGTATTCGAACTCGGAGCGGACCTGTGTGGCTTGTGCAGCACGGTTGCGAAGAGGGATATTGATCGAGATGCCCGCACCCTTGTCGGGCGCAGTCGAATTGACCAACTGATTGAGTGTGCTGCCGTAAGAAACGGGCGGGAGAGACACCGATTGCCCGTCGCAATACGTAGGGTTCTGCAGGTAGTTGCTAGGGGAGCAAACAAAACTCGGATTCAGATTTCCACCAATACCGCTGCCACCGTAATACGCGAACAGATCAACGGAGGGCAACAGAGAGTTGCGGATTGCTTTATTGCTGATGCCCGTGTTGGTGAGGTTAATCCGTGCCTCCGCCAGATCGGGTCGATGGCTGAGGGCATCATTCACCAGCTCTTCGGTGGGGACGACCGGCTCCTGGGCCGGCACCTCCATAGTTGAAGTTGGAATCACTTCCGCATCCGCCAGCCTGGGGTCGACGAGAGTCCGGCTGAGGGCGTTCTTCATGAGCAATTGCTCCAACTGCAGGTTGGTGAGGGCCAGGGTCAATGTCTGCTGATCGCTGGCGACCGTGCTTTGGGCGCGCACAACTTCGATCGGCGCGAGGGTTCCGATCTCAACCTGTTTCTTATTGTCGGAGAGTGTCTTCTGTGCGAACGCAAGATTTTCGTTCTGGACCTTCACGTTCTCATAGGCGAAGACCAAATCCCAGTACATGTTCTCAATCTGATCGACCGTGGTGATGGTTTGGAGACGAAACGCGACGTCGGAAATCTCGCGGTCGTTCTTGGCAATCTGAATGAAGCGAGTGTTGGGCGCGAATCCGAAGCCCTGCAATAAATGCTGTGTGAGCCGGAAATTGAAACTGGAATTGAGTTGTGGGCTCAACGTCGTGAAAGGCGAATTCCCGCTCGTCTGACGGTTGTTGTTAAACCCTACCGACATATTGGTGCCGGTGATAAATCCCTGTTGGTAAGAGAAGTTTCCTGTGGTGGTGTTGACGGGAGATATCGGCGCGAAAATACTGGATGAGAGAAGCGTGTTGTGGTCGAGCTGTAGGGTACCGGTTATGATGGGATCGAAGCTGTTGATCGCAGTACCAAGGCCAAAGGTCGATCCAACCAACCCGCCCACACCGACGCCGGCGCCGCCGGCCGCCACCGACGTGCCACCTTGACCCGAACCTACTTGTGTGCCGAGTCCGCCAACTCCGCCGCCGGGCGTATTTTGCACAACTCCGAACGGGACGCCGAGCGTGGCAGAGCCCGCTTTGGCGCGCCAGAGGTCCGTGTCGGCGATGTTGAGGTTGTAACGGGCAATGGCGATGTCGAGATTGTTCTCGAGCGCGAGCGCGACGGCGTCGTTCATCGAGATGTAAAGCTTGCCGTCGTGCATGAGCTCGTCAATGCGCGGCGTATTAGCAAGGTTCGGCAGTTCCACATGGCGCGGCGTGTAAGGAGCCAGAGGGTCGGGGAAATGCGACCGCGGCTTCGCGTATTCCTTGACGTTGAAGGGCTGCGATGCCGAGGGCATGGCACTCTGCTTTTGCGCAGACGGAGCAGCTGGCGCGGATGAGGCATCCTGCGCCCAGCCCGCGGGCACCATGAGAGTTACGAGGAAAAGGGCGGTTGCGCGCTGAAGCACACGGAATCCTCGAGAGACAAAAATGGAACGTTGCATTCGTATCACTCCATCGATCATGGCTGAGAAAAACGGAAGTATGGGTCCACAGTTCGTATTACGTACAACGCTGGGCAAGAGTTCCTTGCTTTTGTTCGCCAACAGGGGAAGCTCTTGCGCGAAACGCATTGAAATGTGCCGTAAGTGCAATAGTATATCTGACGCGCTGCCGCCGATTCTGCGATCCGGACGGCAAAACGCTTGCAAATAACAATGGATGAGGCTCAAGCGTCCCGGGACTCGGAAAAGAGATTCAGGAAAAACGTGCGCAATCTCAAACTGATCCTTTCATACGACGGGTCGGATTTTGCCGGCTGGCAGGTGCAGCCCGGCCGCGCGACCGTGCAGGGCACGCTCGCCTCCGCTATTGGACGGTTGAGCGGCGAAAATGTACTGCCACAAGGTTCGGGTCGCACCGATGCAGGCGTGCACGCGCTGGCCCAGGTGACGACGTTTGTGACGGAGTCCAGAATTCCGGTTGAAAACTGGGCGATTGCGTTGAACGACATTCTGCCGGCTTCGATTCGCGTGCTGGAGGCGAGCGAGGCCCCGGCGGATTTTCATGCACGAAAGTCAGCCCGGGCGAAGACTTACCGGTATTGCATTTACCGGGGCGACGTCTGTCCGCCGTTCCGGGCGCGCTATGTGTGGCATTTCCCGTATCCGCTGGACGAACCGGCGATGATGGCGGCAGCCGGGCTGGTTGTGGGAGAGCACGATTTTACTTCGTTCGCGGCGGTCGACCCGGAGCGGGTCGAGCGGATGGCAGCGGGCGAGTTGGTTGAGGCCGGCGCGGGGTTGGGGCCGGAAAATGTCCAGACTTCGGCTGCGATCGCGCCCACGAATGTGCGGGAGATTTATTCGTCCGCGTGGACTCGAGAAGGCGAGGATCTGATCTACACCGTGCGCGGCAATGGATTCCTGCACCACATGGTGCGGAATCTGGTCGGGACATTTGTGCTGGTGGGGAAGGGCTCGATCAACGGCGGAGATTTGCGGCGGATTTTGGCGGCGCGGAATCGGTCGGCAGCGGGTGCAACCGCGCCCGCTTCCGGTCTGTTTCTGGTGAATGTCGAGTATTAGAAAGTGTGGCGTGCTTGTCCCGTCCCGCGTACACTTCTTCGCAGATGGCGACCGACGTCCAAAGCGCGATCTCACGCATTGCTTCGGTAAACCCGGCTACGGGCGAGGTTTTGGGCGAACTCGAGAGCGCAGGGCCGACCGAAGTGCATGCCGCTGTCGCCCGCGGTCGCGCCGCGCAAGCGGAGTGGAATGCGTGGGGCGTGCAAAACCGCATACGGGTCTTGCGACGCTTTCAGCAGATCCTGCTGGCTCGGAAGGCAAGCATCGCGCACCGCATCACCCAGGAAGCGGGCAAGCCGCGGGCTGAAGCGCTGACGACAGAAGTTCTGGTCGTGCTCGATGCGGCCCGTTTTCTGATCGACAACGGCTATGTGCTGCTGCGCGACGAGAGGTTGCCGCACGGCAACCCGATCCTTAAGACGAAATCGGGAACAATTCTGCATGCACCTTATGGCGTCATCGGGATTATCTCGCCCTGGAATTATCCGTTTTCGATTCCGGCCACGGAGACCATGGCTGCGCTCCTGGCGGGCAATGTCGTCGTGCTCAAGCCCTCGGAGTTGACGCCGCTCATTGCGCTTGAGCTGCAGAAGATGTTGCGAGAGGCGGGCGTTCCCGAGGATGTCTTCCAGGTTCTTCCGGGGGAAGGCGCGACTGGAGCCGCGCTGGCGGCGAGCGACATCGACAAGCTGGTGTTTACGGGAAGCGTGAATACTGGCCGGCATATCGCTCGCGCTGCGGCGGAACGGTTGCTTCCTGTGGTGCTCGAACTGGGCGGGAAAGACCCGATGCTGGTGCTCGATGACGCTGACATTGACGTGGCTTCGAGCGGCGCGGTCTGGGGAGCGTTCGTGAATGCTGGCCAGACTTGCTTGTCGGTGGAGCGATGCTACGTGCATCGCAGTTTGTATCCGGCGTTCGTCAACGCTTGCGCGGAGAAGGCGCGCAAGCTTCGGGTTGGCAATGGTATGGACGCGACGGCCGAGATTGGCCCGATGATCCACGAGCGGCAGGTCCGCATTGTCGAATCGCACCTGGAAGATGCGCGCGAGCGCGGTGCGCGCGTGCTCGCTGGTGGTTCGCGTCTGCGCGAGTTGGGTCCGACATTCTTTGCGCCCACCGTGCTGGCGGACGTCAATCACGGCATGCGCATCATGCGGGAAGAGACCTTCGGGCCGGTGTTGCCAATCGCGCCGTTTGACGACGATGCTGAAGCCGTCGCGTTCGCCAACGATTCCGCCTTTGGACTTGCCGCGAGCGTGTGGACGCGTGACCGGGGTCGCGGTGCGCGGCTGGCGCGGCAAATCGACGCGGGAACGGTAATGGTGAACGATGCGGTATCGTGTTTCAGCATCAGCGAGGCTCCGCATGGAGGCGTGAAGGCGAGCGGGATTGGCCGGACGCATGGACGTTGGGGAGTCGAAGAGATGGTGCGCGTGAAATATGTTGACTCCGACCGCTTGCCGCGCATGAAGAAAGTCTGGTGGTTCGGATACGGGCGCGAGTTTGGCGACGAGATGGAAGGCTTTCTTGATCTCCTCTATGCGCGGCCCCTGCGCGAGAAACTGAAAGCTGCTGTGCGCTCCGCGGGCGCGCTGTGGAGAAGAAAACTCTAGTTGTCAGTTTTCAGTTCTCAGTCTCTGGTATAAATTGTCGTTCTGGGTTTCGTGGGGTTACTGAAAACCGAGAACTGAGAACGGACGCAATGACTGATTCGAATACTCTCCTCCGTCACACGCTTGCCACGATTGCCTATCGCGGCGGCAAGGCCATCCGCAATGCCGGGCCAGATTTCGCCTCCTACGGCTCTCCTGAAACTTCGCAGACACCGGCGAAAATTCTCGCTCACATCGGCGACCTGATGGACTGGGGATTGTCCATGGCCGATGGCAGCCGCAAGTGGCACGACTCCGCTCCGCTTCCGTGGGAGAAGGAATGCGAGCGCTTCCACGCTTCGCTCCAGAAATTTGACGACTATCTGGCGTCGGGAAAACCGCTGCAGGCTTCGGCTGAAAAATTGTTTCAGGGACCGATTGCCGATGCGCTCACACACATTGGGCAACTGGCAATGCTGCGGCGGATGGCCGGGGTTCCGATCAAGGGCGAAAATTACTTTGCTGCGGGGATCACTGCAGGGCGCGTTGGAGCGGATCAAGCCGCTCCGCGCAAGCCGTTTGACTAGAACTGGTCTCATAAATGGTTTTGGGTAGGGCACGGCTTCAGCCGTGCCGTTCGGGGTCAATAAAAATGCGGGCTTTAGCAGGCTGCGGAAAAACTCAATTTTGTGTTTGATTTTGGGTGGCGCAGCGGTTCACCGCTGCGATAACCGCTTTGTTTTGAATGCGGCTTCAGCCGCTGAGGTGACGATTCCCGATCGAAAGAGACTTTTTCCGCAGCCTGCTAGGCGGCGGCGAATGCGCGCGGATCGAACACTGTCCGGATCGTAGCGATCTTTCCGTCCTTCACCTGATACCACGAGCAGAAGAACGTGGTGACCTTCTCCGTTACGAAATCGTAGAGCAGGCAAACGTCGGCGCCGTCCACGAAGACCTTCTTCATATCGTATTTGCCGCGCTGCTGCTCCATCATCTTCAGAAAGTCGTCGGCGCTACGGAACGCCTCTCCGGCTGGCCCTTTGATGAAGACATTGTCGCTGAGATACTGCCTCGCTCCAGCATAGTCGCGCTTCCCCATGGCATCGATGTATGACAACACCACTTCCTTCGGGGTCATCGGATGTTTCCCTCCTCCAGGAAACTCTCCTCGCTATTGTCGCCCTCGCACGGCCTGCTCAAGGTCAACAGACAGATTATGCCACGAGCTCTTGCGCGCCGCCCTAAGTGCATGAAAAATAAATACTTTGCAGGTAAGTCCTTATTTTTCAAAGACCAGCTTTGTGAACTCGCTAAGTCTTTGATTCTAAACGATCGTCTAAGTTATTATTTTTCAAAGACCTGGCGGGAAGGTTCTTCTAAGTCTCTGATTCTGAAAGATCGCCTCGAGAGGGTATCCGTTACTACATGATATACAGCTCCGAAGTTCCTCCGGCAGATCAAACCCTCATGAGAAATTCGGCGGTCAAACGCGTCGTTTCCACGTTTCCGCTTTTCACCGCCGCGCAAAAAGGGCGAGCCCGAAGGCTCGCCCTTATTCCTGAACGTGAATGCCGCGTGATCACAGATCGTAGCGATCGAGGTTCATCACCTTGGTCCACGCAGCGGCAAAGTCTTTCACGAACTTCTCTTTCGAGTCGTTGCATGCATAAACTTCCGCCAGCGCGCGGAGTTGGGAGTTTGAACCGAAGAGCAGATCGACGCGGGTTCCGGTCCACTTTGGCTTGCCGGTCTTGCGATCGCGGCCCTCGTAGACGTCTCCCGAACCGTTGCCCGAGTGGTGCCATTCGGTGCTCATGTCGAGCAGGTTGACGAAGAAATCATTCGTCAGCGTTTCGGGCCGGTTGGTGAAGACGCCGTGTTTAGAGTGGCCGAAGTTGGTATTCAGGACGCGCATGCCGCCGATGAGAACCGTCATTTCGGGAGCAGTCAGCGTCAGTAGTTGCGCGCGATCGACCAGCAGTTCCTCTGGCGATAGTGGCTGCTTGCCGCGGATGTAGTTGCGGAACCCGTCTGCCGGCGGTTCCATGACTTTGAACGAGTGCACATCGGTTTGCTCCTGTGACGCATCGGTGCGGCCGGGCGAGAAGGGAATCCTCACGTCGTAGCCGGCCTTTTTCGCAGCCTCTTCGATGGCTACGTCGCCGGCGAGAACGATCAGGTCAGCGAGCGAAATCTTCTTCTTGCTCTTACTGCCATTGGATTGCGCGCCGTTGAATTCCTGCTGAATCGCCTCCAGCTTCTGGAGAACTTTGGCCAGCTCGGCGGGCTGGTTCACTTCCCAATCCTTCTGCGGCGCCAGGCGAATGCGCGCGCCGTTTGCTCCGCCACGCTTGTCGGAGCCGCGGAAGGATGCGGCCGATGCCCAGGCAGTTGCGACGAGCTGGGAGATCGACAGTCCGGATGCGAGGATTTTGGCCTTCAGAGCGGCAATGTCCTTCTCGCCGATCAATTCGTGGTCGACCGGGGGAACAGGGTCTTGCCAGATCTGGGGCTCTTTCGGGACGAGAGGCCCGAGATAGCGGGAGACTGGACCCATGTCGCGGTGCGTGAGCTTGAACCATGCCTTGGCGAAGGCATCCGCGAACTGGTCGGGATGCTCGTAAAAGCGGCGCGAGATTTTCTCGTAAGCCGGGTCGAAGCGCAAGGCGAGGTCGGTTGTGAGCATGGATGGCGCGTGATGCTTGGACGGATCGTGCGCGTCAGGTACCGTGCCGGCGCCTGCGCCATTCTTCGGCGTCCACTGGTGGGCCCCCGCCGGACTCTTGGTGAGTTCCCATTCGTAGCTGAACAGGTTGGTGAAGAAGTTATTGCTCCACTTGGTGGGCGTGGTGGTCCAGATGACTTCGAGGCCGCTGCCAATCGCGTCGCCGCCTTTGCCGGTGCGGAATTTGCTCTTCCAGCCGAGGCCCTGCTCTTCGATGCTGGCGGCTTCCGGTTCTGCGCCCACGAGTTTGGCATCGCCAGCGCCGTGAGTTTTGCCGAAAGTGTGACCGCCGGCAATGAGCGCGATGGTTTCTTCGTCGTTCATCGCCATGCGCGCGAAGGTCTCGCGAATGTCGCGCGCGGCTGCGAGAGGATCGGGGTTTCCGTTTGGGCCTTCGGGATTCACATAGATCAGACCCATTTGCACGGCAGCGAGGGGATTGGCAAGATCACGGTCGCCGGAGTAGCGCTCGTCGGCAAGCCACTTGCCTTCGGGGCCCCAGAAGATATCCTCCTCGGGCTCCCAGACATCGGGGCGGCCGCCGCCAAAGCCGAAGGTCTTGAAGCCCATCGAATCGAGAGCGACGTTGCCGGCGAGAATCATCAAGTCGGCCCAGGAAATCTTGCGGCCATATTTTTGCTTGATGGGCCAGAGCAGGCGGCGTGCCTTGTCGAGGTTTACGTTGTCAGGCCAGCTGTTGAGGGGCGCAAAACGTTGCTGGCCGGAGCCGGCACCGCCGCGGCCGTCGCCGATGCGGTAGGTGCCCGCACTGTGCCAGGCCATGCGGATGAAGAGCGGGCCGTAGTGGCCAAAGTCGGCCGGCCACCACTCCTGCGAGTCGGTCATCAGGGCGTGGAGGTCTTTGGTCACTGCATTCAGGTCGAGGCTCTTGAATTCTTCCGCGTAGTTGAACTCTTTGTGCATGGGGTCGGACAGGGGGGAGTGCTGGTGCAGGACCTTCAGGTCCAGCTGATTGGGCCACCAGTCCACATTGGTTGCGGCGTTTCTGCTCGCGCCGTGCATTACCGGGCATTTTGTTTCGGTCGACACGTTTTGCTCCTTTATTTCTTGAAGACTTACAATATACCCGAAGCAACTCATAGGCGACAGATGTGATAATGAATTTGTGAAATAGGAAGAACCTATGAGTCTTGAGTGGCGGCTTGTGGAACGCTGCGGAATGCAGATTCCTCGCTCTGCTCGGAACGACAAGGTGTTTGGATATCGTTATGGAAATCCATCAGCTTCGATATTTTTGCGCGATCGTTCGAACGGGGAGTTTTACGCGGGCGGCGGACCAGTTGGGCATCGCGCAACCGTCGCTGTCGCAGCAGATCAAGCGGCTGGAAAAAAATTTGGGTAGCGCGCTGTTCGAGCGGTTGGGGCGCTCGGTGCGGCTGACCGCGTCGGGCGAGGGGCTGCACAAGATGGCGCTGGGAATTCTGCAGCAGGTTGCAGAAGCGGAGAGCCGCATCGCTGCGTTGAACGAAGGCTACGCCACGTTGAGGATCGGGGTGATTCCGACGATCATGCCGTACTTTATTGCGCGCAACATCGGCGACTTTACTCGGCGCTATCCGCGAGTGAATTTGTTATTCCGCGAAGAGACTACTTCGCAACTGGTGCAGATACTGCAGGCGGGAGAGATTGACCTGGCGGTCGTGAGCTTGCCGATTCCGAAAGCCGACATTGTGTGCAGCGAGCTTTTTCGCGAAGAGTTGCTGTTGGTCGTGCCGCGGAAACACCCGCTCAGCGGACATCCTCCGGTGAATCTGCGTGATTTGCGCAAGGAACGGCTATTGTTGCTGAAAGAGGGGCATTGCCTGCGCGACGATGTGCTCACGGCTTGTACGCGCGCGAAGGCGGAACTGCGGTCGGTATTCGAGACGAACCAGATGGAGAGCATTTTTGAACTGGTACGGTCGGGGTTCGGATTGAGCGTGATACCGGAAATGGCGGTCTCGCATGCATCGGGCTGCGCGTTAATTCGATTGCACCACAAAAGCTACCGGCGGATCGGGTATATACGAGCGCGTCGGCACCTTGTCAGCAAGCCGATGAGAGAGTTTGCGGACTGGCTGCGGTTGCTCGGGAAGAAGCAGTAACGTATTGCCCTTGGTCTTATGGATGCGGGGTGGGTAAAATAAGCGGAGAGTTCGAATTCTTTCGATGGAGACATCCGTGGCCACAGGTGAAACGCTCAGCGCTCCGGCAACAGAGGTTCCGCAGCTTCCCAATCACAAGGTGAAGATTAAGAAGACGGGGCAGCGGGCCTGTAACGAGAAGGACGCGAAGGGCAAGTTCTGCGGTGGGCACCTGAAGCGCTGGTTTTATACCTTCGACGTGCTGGAGCAAGAGTGCGGATGCGCCGAAAAGGCATGGGGACCGGATGCCGAGGTGTATCGCTGCGAGTTTTGCAAGACGCTGTATCTGCCGAGTCCGGAAGACACGAGCGGCGTGAACGTCGCTGGCGTGGGGCAGCGGTCGGTGTTCGGGCTGACCGTTCCTCCGAAGGAAGAAAAGAAAGCGTAGCGCGAAAAGAAAGATAAGAGCCAAGAGTGCAAAGCTAAAAGCGAACACTCTTGGGAGCAAGGCTGAAATCCAGTGGGACCGGTGGGGTTCCGGTTTATAGCATCGCGGGCAAGAATGCCCGCGCCACACATGCAAATTTCTGAACTCATCTACGACTGGAATCGTCTTTACCCGCAGTCGTTGCGGCCGCCTGGGCCCGTGCTTCTGACGGACGAAACGCTGCGCGACGGGCTGCAATCGCCCTCGGTACGCGATCCTTCGATCGAACAGAAGATTGAAATTCTTCACCTGATGGAGGCGCTCGGAATTAACTCGCTTGACCTCGGCTTGCCGGGAGCGGGGCCGCGGGCGGTCGAGCACGTTACGGCGCTGGCGCGGGAAATTGTCGCGCACAAGATGAAGATTCGCCCGTACTGCGCGGCGCGGACGCACGAAAACGATATTCGTCCGATTGCGGAGATCACGCAGAAGACTGGGCTTCAGATTGAAGTTGCTGCCTTCCTCGGGTCGAGTCCCATCCGCCGCTATACCGAGGGTTGGAGCAAAGACTTCCTGCTGCAAACGACCGAAAAGGCTGTCAAATACGCCATTTCGCTTGGCCTCGAGGTCATGTACACGACCGAGGACACGACGCGTTGCGATCCGGAAACGGTAAAGCAGTTGAACAGCTGCGCGATTCGCAACGGAGCGCGCGCGATTGTACTATGCGATACGGCGGGGCATGCGACGCCGATGGGAACGGTCGCGCTCGTCAAGTTTGTGGTGGAACAGGTGATCAAGCCATCGGGCGAAACGATTCGGCTCGACTGGCATGGGCACTGCGATCGTGGACTTGCGACAGCGAATGCGATGGCGGCGCTGGTTGCGGGCGCAAATTGCGTGCACGCGACAGCACTCGGTATTGGAGAGCGAGTCGGCAATACGCAGATGGATCAGATGCTGGTCAATTTGAAGCTCATGGGAATTTCGCCGTGGGACCAGCAGGACCTGACCAAGCTTAAGCATTATTGCGAGGCTGTCTCCGCGGCTACGGGCGTGCCGATTCCCAATAATTACCCGGTCGTCGGCGAGGACGCGTTTCGTACGGCGACGGGCGTACATGCGTCCGCGGTCATCAAGGCCTACCGGAAAAATGATGTTGAACTTGCGAACACGGTGTATTCGGGAGTGCCTTCGCACGTTTTTGGGCTTGAGCAGGTAATCGACATCGGGCCGATGAGCGGGAAGTCGAACGTGCTGTTCTGGCTGGAGCGCCGTGGATTCTCAGTGAACGAAGAGGTGGTAGAGCGCATCTACAAACGCGCCAAGGCCAGCGACCACACGCTGAGCGAAGCGGAGATCATGGCGTGCGTGGAAGCGGCCAAGCCCGCGTAAGCGGAACTGTTCATAAGGCAAATCCACTACAATGATGTGCTATTTCGCGGCGCCGACTTGTTGGCGATTGGGGACGAGAACGTTCAGGGCGTTTTCGAGGTCGCCGATCAGGTCGTCCACGTTCTCGATACCGACCGACAGGCGAATCATCTGGTCAGTGACGCCCATCTTTTTCCGTTGCGATGGATCGATCATGGCGTGCGAAGTAAGCACAGGGATCGACACCAGGGACTCGACGCCTCCCAGGCTAGGAGCCAGGGTGAACAGGTTGAGGGATTCGGCTACGCGGCAGGCATCGGCGCCAGTGCCCTCGACTTCGAAGCTCAAGACTCCGCCGGCCCCAGCCATTTGCTTCCGGGCAATCTGGTAATCAGGATTGCCTTTGAGCATTGCATAGTGCACGCGAGTGACCTTGGAATGCTTGCTCAGGAATTCGGCGATGCGCAGCGCGCTCTGATTTTGGCGTTCAACGCGCACGGCCAGAGTTTTGATCCCACGCGAAAGCAGGAACGCGGCGTGCGGATCCATGCAGCAGCCGAGCGTGGTGCGCAGGTGATGGATCTGGTCAATCAGGTCGCGACGACCGGCGGCGATGCCGCAGATGATGTCGGCGTGTCCGCCAAAGTACTTGGTGCCGGAGTGCAAAACAAGATCGATGCCGAATTCGGCAGGGCGGCAATTGATGGGCGTGCCGAAAGTGGCGTCGATGGTCGAGATCAGCTTGTGCTCCTGCGCCAGCGCGGCAATTTTTTCCAAGTCAACGACGCGCACCATCGGATTTGTCGGCGACTCGACGTGGATGAGTTTTGTGTTCGGACGAATGGCGCGCTCGTGCTGCTCGATGTCGTTCGTGTCAACGAACGTCGTCTCGACGCCCATCTGGGGCAGCCACCGCGAAAGGAACTTGGTGACGCCTCCGTAGATGTCGCGCTGCGCGATGATGTGGTCGCCTGCCTTGACGAGGGCCAGGATGGAAGTTGTGATGGCCGCCATGCCGGAGGAAAACAGCAGCGCGGCGTCGGTGCCTTCCAGTTCAGCGATGGCATCTTCGGCGACGGTGTTGGTGGGATTCCCGTAGCGTGTGTAGAAATGGTCGGTCGGCGTAACCCGCAACTGCTCTTCGTTGTTGGTGACTTCAAACGTCGAGGTCTGGTAGATGGGGGCGGTAGCCGGACCGTTTTTCTTGTGCAGATTGGTGCCGCCGCGGACCGCTTCAGTTTCCTGCCGGAATTTGTGTTTCTTCATTTCGAACGTCCTCTATTCACGTCCGCGTTGCCCAACGAGACGGAGCCAGCTCCGTCTCTACGCAAATCGCTCAATTTCCGCCGGCGGCGGCGTTCAGTGCTGGAACTGGCGCGAGCCACCGTGCCGACCGCGCGTGGCGTCCAGTTACAAGTTTGTCGAACTCGGATTGCAGTTTCCGAGTGATCGGCCCCGTTTTTCCGGGTCCGATCGTCCGGAAGTCGATCTCGCGCAGCGCGATGACTTCGGCGGCCGTTCCGCAAACAAATACCTCGTCCGCGATATATAGCTGGTCGCGTGAGATGGGTTCTTCTAGGACGCTGTAGCCGAGATCGGCCGCCAGGGTGATCAGGCTGTCACGCGTAATGCCTTCAAGAATGCCCGCTTTCGGCGTCGTAAAGATCTGATTCTTGCGGACTAGAAAAAGATTCTCGCCCGTGCATTCGGCGACGTAGCCATCGGGGCCGAGCATGATGGCCTCATCAAATCCGGCGCGGTGCGATTCGGTCTTGGCGAGAATCGAGCTCACGTAATTGCCCGAGACCTTGGCTTTGGTCATCATGATGTTGGGATGGAGGCGAGTGAACGATGCAATGTTGGCGCGGATGCCGTCCTCTTTCGCTTCGGCTCCGAGGAAGACATTCCATTCCCAGACGGCGACCACAAAGCGCGGCTTGCCAGCATCGACGGTCAGGTTCATGCCACCGTCGAGGTAGATCATGGGCCGGATGTAGCAGGCGGAGAACTCGTTGGCGGCGATGGTGCGGTTGATTGCGGCTTTGACTTGTTCTGCGGTCACGGGCAGATCGCGAAAGCCCACGATGTGCGCAGAATCGAGGAGACGGTTTACGTGCTCGTCCATGCGAAAGACAGCGGGTCCCTGATCAGCGGCGTAGCAGCGAATTCCTTCAAACACGCTGAAGCCGAACTGCATGCCCGCACTTAAGAACGGCACGACGCTTTCGCTGGCCGGTTTTAACGAATCGTCAATCCATACATACTTCGCAGCGCCCATGATCTCCTCAGAGAAACTTGGCTAACCATCTAGATTAGCAGCATAGGGTGGCAAAACACTCGTAGAATGCGGCGTTACTGCGTGTAATATGGCTGCTGATATTTTCAGAATTGTCGAATGCAGGGTAAGACATGAAGAAAACAAAAGTTTCGCATGCGGGCTCGCGAAAGAACCCGCAAGAGAAATTGAAGTCGACCCGGAAAAAGAGGCCGGTGAGCGCCGCCGCGGGAAAAGTCGCCCTTAAGGGAACAGTCGCCCCCGGCAAGTTACGCAAGGCGGAGTTGCGCCACGTTCCGTGGAGCGCGGTTCCGGTTGAAAGCTTGAACCCGCTGCTGGGGCTGCATTTCGTGGTGGGAGAAAATGTCATGCTGGCGCGCGTGCTGCTGAAGAAAGGATGCGTGGTGCCGGAGCACAGCCATCCGAACGAGCAGATCACTTTTATTGCTGAGGGAGCACTGAAATTCTGGATCAACGGCAAGGAGATCGTTGTCAATGCCGGCGAGGTGCTGACGATTCCGCCGAACATGCCGCACAAAGCCGAGGCGCTGGAAGATACGGTGGATTTCGATATTTTCGATCCTCCGCGCGCGGATTGGATGAACAAGAGTAACGCTTATCTGCGCTAGTGTAGTGCGTCGAAAATGCTGATCGCTATGTTGCGCCTCGATTCGGCGTAAGTTTTGGTGTCCGACGAAGAAGTCAAGGGCTTTAACCACAGAGAGCATAGAGGATCACAGGGAAACCGATGATAAATAAACGTCGATCTGTTTGACGCACTACGCTAGGTCTAGGCTGGAACACGGCGCAATAATTCAGATTGAGGCGTGTTGGGCGCCATGCTACCCTTTGAGACCGAAAAGGAGATTCCAAATGCCACGCCGGAAGGCCGTTCTAACCGTATTCTTGCTCACCGCTTCATTGGCATTCTCACAGCAAGCTGCCATCTCCAGTCGTCATGTTTCGCGAATCGCGCCGTTAACGTCGCCTCGGGTTGACGTGTCTGCTGAGCGTCCGCAGGCGCCGCAAACTACGATCGGCCAACCATCCGGTCATGCGATCCCGGCCAACACGTGGAACTTGCTAGCCACTTTGCCCGGAATCATCATTCACGATGTTGCGTTTCCCACCGCAACGATCGGTTATGCAGTTGGTGAGAGCGGACAGGTCTGGAAAACGACCAATGGAGGAGCCAACTGGGTGCAGCAGTCGCTCAGTAATGCTTCCAGCGATTACTTCTACGGCGTTGATGCCCTCTCCACCAAGAAAGTTATTATCACGGGGTTCTTTGACGGATCAGGGGGCGCTTATGGCGTTTTCCGCTGGACCGAAGACGGTGGCACAACATGGTCTGAAGACATGAGTACGGGGCCGGAGTGGGGACAACAAGTCCGATTTGTTAAGGGGAAAGATGGGATCATGATGCCGCTGGGGCCCGCGGGTAGTGATCCGGAGACAACCGCCGAGTACACCACTGATGGTGGCGCGACCGTTTCCGATTGGAACAGCGCCGTCGCCAATACTGACGGCGGGTGGTTTGGAGAACAGTTTTCTTTTCTTAATAACCTTCATGCCCGAGCTTCCGGCATCAATTTCTGCACAAGCCTAACGGGCGGATCGGCATGGACGTGCGGTCCTTCGGTGGATTCAGTGTTTGACGGCCCGGTTTTCTTCCACAATGACAAGCTAGGCTGGGTTGGCGGCGGTGAGATTTCTCCCAACGTGGAAGGTTGGTTGCACGTCACGACCAACGGCGGCAAGACCTGGAGCGGCCGAACCATCGACGGTCCGTGGCCGATTCGTTCCATCTTGTTTCTGAACGGCAAGACGGGTTGGGCTGGCGGAGGCAACGTCTATAGCGATGTCGGCGGCATGTACTTCAGCACGGACGGCGGCAACACCTGGTCGGTCGATGTCACTACCAATGCTGAGATGGGTTCTTGCGCCGAGCATGCCATCTCCGGAGGGCATCATCAGCTCTGGTGCGCCGGCTTCAACTATACGAACAATTTTTACAGTTACATCTACAGCACGACGTATTAGCGAGATGGGCGCGGATATTTGCTCGACCTTACGAGGGTCCGGTGGATCCGCGCCAACCGCTCCTTGAAATTCCAAGAGTAAACTTGGCTTCGCCTGCGCGTGCCGTATCATGTTTGAAGGCCAAGGTGTCGGCTCGCTTTCGATACATGGGATCACAGCGCTTGCCAATTACTCAAAATACAGAAAGCGTTTCACGTTTACGCTGCATAAACTGCGGCGCCACTCCCGCATCGGCGTCGCAGGATTTTCGCTGCACTACCTGCGGTGATCTGTTCGAGTTCGTATTTGCCGGATTGCCATATGACGCGAGGTCGCTTCACTCGGTCTGGACGAACCGCCGAACTTCGCCGAATCCCCTGAACCAGAGCGGCGTCTGGCGGTTTCGCGAATTGCTGCCGCCCATATCCGAAGAGCACGTCATCACGCTGCGCGAAGGGAATACGCCGCTGTATCACTTGCGCCGCTGCGGGCGCTCATCCGGCGTGGAGAACCTTTACGCCAAGCACCAGGGCATGAACCCGACGGCATCGTTCAAAGATACGGGGATGACGGTTGCTGCCTCTTCCGCGCGCCAGGCAGGATTTCGGTGGGTCGCCTGCGCTTCGACCGGTAATACTTCAGCGTCGATGGCTGCCTATGCGGCCCGGGGCGATATGCGCAGTCTGGTGCTGATTCCGGAGGGGAAAACTTCGTGGGGCAAGCTTTCGCAATCGCTCGACTATGGCGCGCTTACCTGCCAGTTGCGGACTGATTTTGACGGCTGCGTTCGTATCCTGAATGAGCTGGTGCGGGAGAGACCGATCTATCTGCTGAATTCCGTCAACCCCTATCGCATTGAAGGGCAGAAAACGGCCGCGGTCGAACTGCTCGAACAACTCGACTGGGTCGTGCCGGAGCACATTATTGTGCCGGGAGGCAATCTGGGAAACAGTTCGGCTATCGGCAAAGCGCTGCTGGAGATGTACGAACTGAAAATGATCGCGCGACTGCCGAAGCTTTCGATCATTCAAGCCGAGGGGGCGAATCCGTTTTACCGCTGCGTGCGTGAATTTGGCGGCGCTAAACTCGAACCGATGACGGCCGATACCCTGGCCAGCGCGATTCGCATTGGGAATCCGGCGTCGTGGAAGAAAGCGTTGCGAGTGCTGCAAGCGACCGGGGGCGAGGTCGAGCAGGTGAGCGAAGTTGAGATCGCCGAGGCCAAGGCAGAAATCGGCGCTGAAGGTATAGGGTGTGAGCCGGCTTCCGCGGTAACGCTTGCTGGATTGAAGAAATTGCGGACGCAAGGATTCGTCAAACCGGGTGAAATGGTGGTGCTGGTTCTGACGGGGCATGGGCTCAAGGACTCGGACTTCACCATCAAGTTCCATCGCGGCGATCTTTTTGAGGGAACGCCCGACGAACGTCACGCGGTTCAGGCGAAAGCGCTCCAGCGCGCGCCGGTTGTGCTCGATGCCGACATGGGAGCGGTGATAGGGGCCGTAGACGCAGCCGATAGAAATTCGTAGCGCTTCGTCCCACATTCGTGTATAAGACACAATTTCGTGGTCCTTAACGGCCGAAAGCGCCCCCAACTTGCCACTGGCGCTTGTAAAGCATGTTATATCTATAGGTTAAGGACGGCGGGCAGCCGTTGGCCTTGGGCTGCAAGCGTTACCTATTTATGCCATCGCGTCCTATTTCCGCGGATCGCTCGTTGCGCCTGGCGCTGCCGGCGACCTCTGCCAACCTGGGTCCGGCGTTTGACGCTGCTGCCCTGGCGCTCGACTTTCACCTCAAACTGCGCGCTGAACGCGCTCCCGATTTCTTCGTGACGGCCGAGGGCCGGGATGCCCAGATTTGCGGGCGGATGGAAAACCACCTGATCATCACGACGTACTGCGAAGTGCTCGAATCGGAGAACCGCAAGATTGCGCCGTTGCGCATCCACATCGAAAACGAGATTCCTATCGGGAAGGGGTGCGGATCGTCTGCCGCGGCACGACTGGCGGGTATCGCGCTAGCGGTACACTTCGGACATCTGCGGTGGAAGGATGACCGGATCGTGGGCGAGGCATCCATGCGCGAGCATCATCCCGACAACGCGGCTGCCTGCTGGATGGGAGCGCTGGCGGTGGCCCGCATGGCCAACCAGGTGCAAGCGCAAGTTATCGAGGTGAAGCCGAAAGGGAAGTGGCCGCTGCTGCTAGCCGTTCCTGATGCGCCGTTATCGACCGAGCAGGTACGGCGCGTGCTGCCATTTCAGTACTCGCGCGCGGATGCGGTCACGAATATTCAGAACTCGATGTTGCTGCTGTCTGCGTTTGCCAATGATCGCACCGATCTGCTGCCGGCGGCGCTGGAAGACCGCATCCATCAGCCGTATCGCGCTCCGCTTTGTCCGCTGCTGCCTGCGCTCAAGGAGTTGACGGGAGAATCGGGCATCTTCGGCGCGGCGCTCAGTGGCGCCGGACCGTCGGTGCTGGTCTTTCTTGACCCGAAAGTCCCGGAGAAAAGGGCGAAGCAGAGAATTGCCGCACACCTGGTAAAGCGCCGTCTATCCGCGGAACTGTTGCTTACGAAGATCGCTACGCAAGGCGGCCGCGACGGGGCGGACTGGCGCAAGCACCACGGCGCAAACAAGAAGTAGTCACGGAATCGAATTCACTTGAGACGCGCCTGCGTCGCACTTCACTTCGCAGCGACTATTTTCAAGTCTTCGAGAAAGCGAAGAAAATGTCGCAGCGAGATGTTGAAATTTCGACCGCGAAATGAAGTCATTGATCCTCCCCGCAAGATTCACACAGATTGCGAAGTGACAGCATAGCGCAAAGCGCATCGCGGTTGCCCTGCGCCCTGTTCGGCAACGAAACGAGGCAAAAGAAAGCGCTGGGCACAGGCCTAATAGTGGTGGCCCCCACCCAGCGCCAATGTTGGAACGTCGTTTCCAGCTACTTGCAGGTGGTGAACTTGAACTGGACAACGTGAGATTGCCAGTTGTACCCGCCGTCACTGTACTCCTGCGTGTACCAGAAGGTGCAATCGTCGGTGGGATCCAGGCTCATCGAACTGTAATCGCCCCAGCGATTCACCTGTCCCTGTATCGTTTTTCCCTTGTGAGCGACCTTCTTGCCTTCTAGCGTATTCAGTTTGTCGGTAGGTTTACGGCCCGTAAACCAGATGCTGGGAACCAGGCTCTTGCTGTTATCAACGCTGAAGCCGAGTGCCATGTCCCCATCTTTGTCCAAGGCGACGCTGCCCATCCAGTAGTTGTCGGTCGCGTTCTGGTATGTTCCAGCCTGGTAGAGCGAGAAACTGCCTCCTGGCGGCGTGGAGCGTAGTTCATACCAACGCTCGGCCGCGACGGCTGTGGAGCCCGCGCCGGGTGCTACGGAATGAGAAAACACCATCGCCTCGTGGTCGCCGAAGTTGCGATAGGCGTTGCGGAACATCATGCGATCTCCGAGGGCATCGAGCAGACCTCCGTGGCCGGGCTGGGGAATGCAGGCACCGCCGCCACCGCCGCACAGCACGGTGTAGGCCGGCACTGTAAGAGTATTTGGGCCAGTGAAGGTCGAATTGCTGGGGTTGTTGAAGTCTACGTGGAAGTCATATTCCTTGAGCGTGGTATTCGAATTCCCCAACTCGATGTAATGGTTGGGAGCACCGCTCGGGGGCGGTGTGCTGCCGTCAATGTCGGAGGGGAGAAAACCCATATCCGAAGTGTTGGGAGCGAAGCAGATGATCGCGGCGGTCGTGCCCGCCAGCATGGCGGAGCGGTCGAGAGCGCAAGGCTCGCCATCGCCGGGTCCGAAAAAGTTAAAGGCGAGGTAATAAGCGTCGGGCCAGATTCCAAGCTTCGGGTAGTCGGTCAAGCCGTTGAAGGTGTATGAGTAAAGGTTGTAAGCCCCGGTCGCGTCGTCGGTCTGCGAGACGGCAAAGCAGATCTGGTAACTGCTGTTGTACTCGAGTTGCTCCAGCAGCCAGCGGTTCGCCATTTTGTCGTAGAGCACGACTGGATCGCCGCCGTTGTCGGATTGGCACTGGCCGCCGAAATTTTTCCAGATGCTGTTGATGAGTAATGGTCCTACTTCCAATGCGCCGGTGCTCTTGTTGTAAATGTTGAAGGCGAAGTTGGTGACGAGGAAGAACTGGTTGTCTCCCACGGCGCCATTGGTGTCAGGTGGAATCACGCCTCCGGCCTGGCTGCCGTCCATGCCGTCGAAGTTAAGGCCGATGCTGACGGCCAGTTCCGGCTGCGCTTCAGAACTGTCTTGAATGACCGGATCCGGGATATTAAAGATCTGAGTCATGTGGTTCGGAGTCTCGTGCTCTTTGCGCACGATCCAGCCGTGAAATTGCGGCGGCGGAGTCGTCTTGGCAATCTCGCGCAGGGTCTGCGAGACACCGACCTTATCCGGCTGAATGACGAATGGTTTGAGGTTTTTCTCTCCGGCAAAAGCCGGGGCGATCAGTAGGAGTAGCGCTGCTGCCGACAGCAAGCAAGAGTAGCTCGCCGTGCGTCGAGTCTTCATTGAATCCTCCCCAAGGTTGAAACCACCAAGGTGCAACGAACTGAATGCACCCAGAATGCAATCCAGAAAATGCGATAGGACCGCCTGAACTTCAACGTGCTGTCCGGCTCATCACTCGACCGCTTTTTGCACCCGTGCCAAGGTTCCGCCGGTTTCAGGAGAGTTTCCAGACTTGGCCCCTGTCGGGAGATTTGGCGCAGCGTGTCGCGCCCACACTGGCGAGTGGCGAGTATTATCCACGGTAGTAGTAAGGATGGTCAAGCAACAATCGCTCGGGCGAGAATTTGCCTGTGGTTGGTCAGCGAGAGCCGCTATGCAGGAGTTTTCAGCTTTTTACCGGACAACGTGAAGTCGGCTAGGCGAAGAGGAATTCCTTCGTTCGTAGCTCTTTGATTGTGTCGCGCAGCTTCGCGGCTTTTTCGAACTCGAAGCGCTTCGCGCTCTCGCGCATGTCGCTTTCAAGTTTTGCGATATAGGCGTCCAGTTCTTCCTGCGACTTGAACTCGGGAAGGCCATCGGCTTCCACGCTGGTCAGATCGGTATAGTCGGCTGCGGCGATTGCGACTAGCGTCATATCGAGCGGACGGATGATCGATTCGGGAGTGATTCCATTGGCTTCGTTGTAGGCCTGCTGGATGGCGCGGCGGCGATTGGTTTCGTCGAGCGCATGCTTCATGGAATCGGTCATGCGATCGGCGTAAAGAATCGCGCGGCCATTCAGGTTGCGGGCGCAGCGTCCGATGGTTTGGATGAGTGATCCGGCCGAGCGCAGAAAACCTTCTTTGTCGGCGTCGAGAATTGCCACCAGCGAGACTTCGGGCAGGTCGAGACCTTCGCGCAAAAGATTGATGCCGATCAATACATCGAACTCGCCCTTGCGAAGATCGCGAAGAATCTTGACGCGCTCCAGCGTTTCGATCTCGGAGTGCAGGTAGCGGCACTTCACGCCCACTTCGCCGTAATATTCGGCCAGGTCTTCCGACATGCGCTTGGTAAGCGTGGTGACCAGCACGCGCTCGTTGCGTGCGACACGGTCACGGATCATGTGCAGAAGGTCGTCAATCTGACCCTTCACGGGCCGAATCTCGACGGGCGGATCGATCAGGCCGGTGGGGCGGATAATCTGCTCGACCACCACTCCAGCGGATTTCGTCAGCTCGTACGGGCCGGGAGTGGCCGAGACATAGACGAGCTGATTGGTGCGGTGCTCGAATTCCTCGAATGTTAACGGTCGATTGTCGAGTGCCGAGGGCATGCGGAATCCGTACTCGACGAGCGTTTGTTTGCGCGAGCGGTCTCCGTGATACATGCCATGCAGTTGCGGTACGGTCTGGTGCGACTCGTCGATGAACATCAGGAAGTCGCGCGGAAAATAATCGAGCAGCGTGGGCGGAGGTTCGCCCGGCAGACGCCCGGTGAAATGGCGGGAATAATTCTCAATGCCATGGCAATATCCCATGGCCTTGATCATTTCGAGGTCATACATCACGCGCTGATGAATGCGCTGCGATTCGACGGAGCGCCCCTGCTTTTCAAGTTCGACTTCCCACCAGGCGAGTTCTTTCTTGATGGATTCGACGGCCGAAGCACGGGTCTCGTCCTTCATGACGTAGTGCGTCTTGGGATAAATCGGCAGGCGCATGTAGCGCTGTTTGACTGTGCCGAATAAAGGATCGATCTGCGAGAGGGATTCGATCTCGTCGCCGAACATCTCGACTCGATACGCCATGTCGTCGTAAGTGGGGTAGACTTCGATGACGTCGCCGCGCACGCGGAAGGTGCCGCGGCGGAATTCTCCCTCGCTGCGCTCGTAGAGAATGTCGACCAGCTTGCGGGTGATGTCGCCGCGCTTGATCTTCTGCCCTTTTTCGAGGAACAGGAGCATGCCGTAGTAGGCCTCGGGCGATCCCAAGCCGTAGATGCAACTGACGGAGGCGACGATCAGGCAGTCGCGGCGCTCGAATAGCGACCGCGTTGCCGACAGGCGCAGCTTGTCGAGTTCGTCATTGATTGTCGACTCCTTCTCGATGTAAAGGTCGGCGGCGGGGACGTAGGCTTCGGGCTGGTAGTAGTCGTAGTAGGAGACGAAGTATTCGATGGCGTTCTGCGGGAAGAAGTTCTTGAATTCGTGGTAAAGCTGGGCGGCGAGGGTTTTGTTGTGGGCCATAACGAGAGCAGGTCGGTTCGCCGCCTCGATCACCTTGGCCATGGTGTAGGTTTTTCCGGAGCCCGTAACTCCTAGCAAAACCTGGTGTTGTTCGCGGTCAAACACACCACGGGTTAGGGCCTCGATGGCTTTGCCCTGATCGCCTTGTGGCTTGTAATTGCTGACGAGTCGGAAATCCACTTGACCTAATTATAGTGGAGGTTGACGAGGCAGGCTCGCGAAGTACTAGTGTGTATTTTCCCTCCAGAGGGCCCGCCAAGTAGGAAGATTGTACTAAGTGTTTCCCCTTAGAGCCTGTTGAATTCAGATCAAAACATCCTGTGAATACAGTAGTTATCCCTCATGGTAACCCCTATTTTTCTGCGATTTCCGGCAAGAAACTGTATATGTTATGAGTTTTCACATTTTCTTAATGCTAGGCAGGGAGATTGGTCAAGTGCATGCATAAAGATGCAACACAGAGCTGATTCCAGATGTGTCCGGTATTCGTTGGATGTCTAACATTGCGGCGACTGGCACGTCTGCGAGGTGGGACTGCATGGACGAGAAATTCGAGCAAATGGGAACTCGGGAGCGGCAGATTATCGATCTGTTGCTACAGGGATGTGACAATTCGGAAATCGCTCGCGACCTGAATATGGCCGAGCGCACCGTCAAGGCCTATTTCAACCGGCTATTCATACGCTTTGGAATTAAGGGCGGAATCAAACGGGTAAAACTAGCAACCATGTTATATAGGAGACAATTATGGCAGGAGAGTCGGGTACCCTCCGGGGCCCAAGCGAGCGCGAACACATCATCATCCAACGCGTAGCTGAAGGCTGCAAGAACCGCGAAATTGCAGATACGCTCGGAACCACCGAGCACGTCGTGAAAAACGATCTGCGCCTGATCTACGACAAACTTGGCTTGTGGAACCGGGTCGAACTGGCGCTCTGGTATGAAGCGCGGAGGCACGAACAGGTGTACCAGGCTTAGGGAGTCTGCAGAAGCTTAGTTTTAGACTGGCGGCCAGTGATCAAGAATCACTGGCCGCTGGTTTTGTCTGCGGGTGTGTAAGACCAGGACGGAATCTGCTTTCATCGTCCTGCATCAGATCCCGCAAACTCCGCAATTCCGTGTTGATCGGGCAGTGACGCCGCGGCGGTGCCGGGGCTACTGGCAGGCGATGCGTTCAGCAGGTTCGAAGCGGTCGAGTTGGGCTTCGTGCTGGGTGCCGTAGTGGCCGTCCTCTGATTTGCCGTAAAGCTCCTCTCCTGGGCAGTAATAAAGAGCGGTATGCGTGTCGACCCAAACTCTGATGTTCGGGTCTCCGCGGTAATGCAGTGGCGGCTGAGGGGCCTCCGCGATGCCCATCGCGATCAGCATCCTTTCCCAGGGACGCAGGTGTGGACGCTGGGCTGCGGCTGTTGGCCACAGCAGCGCCACCGCGGCTACGAGGACCGCGATTCCCAAATATAAGTCCGCGCGCTGAAAACTGATCTTGAGCCGCAAATCGGCCAAACTGCGGCGGGCTGGACTCGTCTTGTCCGGCAGAGTGACAGGAGCATCTGCCCCTAGATACTCGTCACCGGGGAATGTGGCCTGCGCAATCGAAGGTTGCGAATCCAGATAAGCTTCGCCGGGACTGTCAATTTCCGCGGATGCCAGGAGGTTGTTCGATGAGCGAAGGGATAGAGTGTCGGAAGGACGATTGCGAATGGCGGAATAATCGTCTGGGTCCGAGATAACTTCCTCCGTTGTTTTTGCCTCGTCCGATTCAAACTCTGCGATGAATGCCTTGTCGCTCCCATGGAAATTTGCACGATGGTTCCCGTTTCCGGAGCTTGGAGGCGGCGCATCGGTGTTGGTGGAGGGCTCCGGCCATAAGCCCTGTTCCTGGCTCATCGACCACATTGCAGCCCAGGTACGCTGCAGGCGTTCGCCCGGGCGAAACGTTTCCGCTCCGCATGCAGGGCAAGTTCCCGAGCCGGCGGGAAACGCTGCCATGCAGTTACGACAAACCTCAGATTTGGAAGAGGCACCCTTGTCAGCAAAAGCTGAGCTATCCGTTTTCTTCCTGTCGTTATATTGCTGGATCGTGAAAGCGGCCGCCAGCAGGCCCTGAAAGGATTGCTCGTCCAGCGTCAGATTGGGTCGGGTTGCAGCCATGGCTTTCCGCGGGGAGAAAGCGATTCTGTCTGACCCTATTGTAGTGCAAGTCTGGCGGGACAGAGGGCAAGAAAAATGGGGCTGGAATGACCGTTTGGCAGGCAAGGGCACGACGGATTTCTTGGGATTGCGTTGGAAGGGGCCGAATTCCCGAAACGGGAGGTCAAAGTGGGAAGGGATTCATGAAAGACGGTTAAGAATGAGTGGGAAAGGAGCGTAAGTGTTCGAGAATCAGTGATCGTGGGGAAGGCGAAGGTTTGGCGAACGATGTGCTGTGGGAGAGGTGGGTCGCGACCCGAGGATCGAACTGAAGGAGAACACCAAAGAGGCCATGATCAACCTTAACGAGATCAAGATTACTCCCCGTGACCAGCAAGTTCTGCATTTGCTGGTGCAAGGATGCAGCAACAAAGAGATCGCGAGCCATTTGAACATCAGCCCGCGCACCGTAAAACAACATCTGCGCACATTGTTTTTACGCGCAGGAATCAGGGAAGGCCGCAAGCGGGTGAAGCTTGCCACGGCCATGTTTATCAAGGAGCAGGTGACGCCATGCAACCTCGCGATCGACTGAGCGCCAAAGAGATTCAAGTTGCGTCTTTAGTATGGCAAGGTCTGACGAACAAAGACATTGCTGCGGTTCTGAGAACCAGCGAGCAGGTAGTGAAGAATTATCTGCGCACAACGTTCGACAAACTTGGAGTCTGGACACGATTGGAACTCGCGCTGTATGTGGCGAGCCATGGGGGCGCCAACTGGGCGGCGCAGTTCGGCCGGGCCGTGACGGGATCCACGAGCGGGTGGAGCGCGACCGTCGCCGATGAAGGCGCGCGGATGGACGAGAGCGCGCTGCTGGCGGAGGGAAAAGGGAAAGCAGCGGCGGCGTCTTCGGGGGGGACCCTGTAGAAAGCGGCTGGGGATGCGCTAGCCGGGTGGGGATGTGGAATTTGGCTTTGCGATGTTAGCTGCGGTCTTCAACTGTCGGACGATGGTAGCAGTGCCGGAACTTTCCAAAGATGGCAGCAGTCCCAACGCTGCCATCACATTCATACCATTTGTCCGGGTTAGCGTCCCGGGCTTCATTTTGTAATCAAAGCGCATTTCTCCATCTTGATAGTGCTCCTCAAAATGCACGTTGATGGCGTGGCCATTGAGGATGTCAACCGACTCGGTGAGAGCAAGGTCATGAGTTGTGACCATGCCGATTGCACCACTTCCGGAGAACTGTTCGAGGATTGCGTTCACTCCCAAGAGGCGGTCGTTGGAATTTGTTCCGCCAAGTACTTCATCCAGTAGAAAGAGTGTGTTGCTGGAATGTGCTGAAGCGAGTACCCATTTGAGCCGTTCAATTTCTGCCTGGAAGCGCGATTTCGCGTGCAGGAGAGAATCCTGAACGGCAATCGAGCAGCCGATCTGCAGCGGTGAGATCAGCAGGCGATTGGCACGGACCGGAGCGCCTGCGAATGCAAGAACCGCGTTAACTCCGACCGAGCGCAGTAGCGTGCTCTTGCCGGACATGTTCGAGCCACTGACCATCATCAACTGCGTCGCGTGGGCATCAAGACTCAGATCGCACCGCACGCAAGTCTTCGGATCAAGTAGCGGATGACCTAGAGCCTCGGCCTGAAAGAGCGGTGGGGACTGAGGCTTGAGCGTCGGGAAGGTATGATCAGGATTCTCATACGCATACTGGGCCAAACTGAGTAAGGCCTCGAACTGGCCGAGTGATTCCAGCCACGTTGCCAGCGCTTCGCGATTGCATTGCCGCCAGCGTTCGGTCAGGATCGCGAGATTCGTACCCCACAGAAGCGGTGAGGCGAGCAGGGTGAAGTACTCAAAGCGGCGCAGATCGAGAAGCCAAGCTAGCACGCTCAGTCTTCGGATTTGTTCGGAGGGACGGCGCGCCGACGCAGTGAGGCGCAACTGCAGCGATCGGAGCAACGGGGAATTGAAAGTTTCATTCTCGATGCGAGCTAACAAAGGGACAATCAGGGCTAGTTCGAACGAAGGCAGAGTGAGGTTCGCGGCGATTGTTCTGGTTTTCTTCAGAAATGTAACTGCCAAGCCTGCTTCGAGCGCGGTGGGAACTGTGACGGTCCAGTACCAGTGCAGGCCGAAGACTCCGAAGTGCGAAAGCACTGATAGGAAAATCAAGCAAAACGGTAGCGCTATGGCGGCCTGCATATAGATTGGAACGACGACGGCGGGCTCGTCTGCCCAGTCACCCAAAGTTGATAAACCGACCTGATCGAGCGCATCTTCTCCGGCGGATGCCCAATGCTCTCGAAGATCAAGTTTGTCGCGCAATTCGGCGACAGCGATCTGTCGGTCGATGACTTCGTTGCAGTTTGCTGCCTTCAGCAACCAGTTCGCGAGGGTGGATCGGCCTACGCCAGTTCTGGCCGTGCAGAGCATTTCGAAAACAGAGCCGGCACCAAACAGATCCAGATCAGAAGCGTAAGGATGCACGTTGGGGCGGAATTCTTTACCGCTAACTCCCCGCTCTTGCCACTGATGGCGCAATCGCGCCAGACCGAGGTCATAGAAATTCACGATCCGTTGGACGCGGCCGTGAGTGCGCGCATTCTTCGCGAGTGATTGCAGACCGGATAGGCCGAGCGCGGCGGGCAGAAGGATCCAAAGCCTGGAGATGGAATGCGGGAGAATCGTTGCATACGCGACGATGATGGCGCTCAGCGCGAGGCCGATGATGCAGATCCAGAGACGATGGTGTCGCGCTCTGATCGCGGCAAGGTGTTGTTGCCGCTTTGTCAGGCGGCGAACGTATTCATCTTCAGGAAGGTCGTTTCGCTTTTCAGGGAAAGACTCGGAAATGCTGTCTGCTATGAGTTGTGTTGGCGGAGAATTGTCCATGCAAATGCACCCATCTTCTCCAGGCGTGGGGAACCTGGTGCTGTATTTCGTGAGTCGAGAAAAACACGAGTGCGACTGTCCAAAAGGAAAGCCGCTTCAGTTCAAGGGGTTATGACAAGAAGATGGGTGGGGGACGTTGAAATAGCGGAGTGAGGCTTGGCTCGGTCGGACTCGTGAGGCTCGTTCGAAAACGCGCTGCCCATCGCCGGTCGACGAATAACGGACAGCGGACGCTTGGGAGAGCCTGGAGGCAAGCTGTGACCAGTTTGTATATGTCCGGAGAGTGAACGACGACGAAGGCGAGCAGACAGGCAAATGCCAGCGATGCAATCAGCTTGAGACACCCACCAATCAGAAGAGGGCGGAACTCCAACAGGCAAAATACCAGGACGCAGCAAGCGATGTTCCATAGAAGCCGACGGAGTGGATAGCGGGCCATGCGCGCCTCTGGCTTTTTCAGTATACAGTTGGCAGACCTGTTGCCGGTTGCAGCCTCACAAAGGCGGGTTTGCGGCTATAATGGCGCGCACCCATGGCGCTCGCCTCTGGTACGAAACTTGGACCTTATGAAATTCAATCGCCGCTCGGCGCGGGCGGGATGGGAGAAGTGTATCGGGCGCGGGATACGCGGCTTGATCGCACGGTAGCGGTTAAGATTCTGCCTTCCCATCTTTCCGAGAATCTCGAGGCGAGGCAGCGCTTCGACCGGGAGGCGCGGACGATTTCGTCCGTGAATCATCCCAATATTTGCACTCTCCACGATGTTGGCCACCAGGATGGGATCGACTACCTGGTGATGGAATATTTGGAGGGCGAGACGCTGGCGGATCGTTTGCGCAAGGGACCGCTGCCCATCGAGCAAGTCCTGAAATACGGAATCGAGATCTGCGAAGGACTGGATAAAGCGCATCGCAACGGTGTAGTGCACCGCGATCTGAAGCCGGGCAACATCATGCTGACCAAGACCGGTGCGAAGCTGATGGACTTCGGGTTGGCAAAGGCGTCGGTTGGGGGCTCAGGCGTAAATTCCGCCGTGGTTTCAGGCCTGACGGCCACGCTGACTGCGCCGCCGGGAAGTCACCCGCTGACCGCGCAGGGCAGTGTGGTAGGCACGTTCCAGTACATGGCGCCGGAGCAAGTGGAGGGGCGCGAGGCCGACCCGCGATCTGACATCTTCGCGCTGGGTGCTCTGCTGTACGAAATGGCGACCGGCAAGCGAGCATTCGAGGGCAAAACCGCGGCCAGCGCGATGGCCGCTGTTCTGGAACGAGAGCCGCCTGCAATTTCTTCGGTGCAACCGATGACGCCACCGGCGCTTGAGCGATTGGTCAGTACTTGTCTGGCCAAGGATGCGGATGAGCGCTGGCAGACGGTGCACGACGTCAAGCTTCAGCTCAGGCAGATTGTGGAGGGCGGATCGCAGGTGAGTGCAAGTGGAGCGGCGGCTGCGGTTGCGCCAACCCGCAAGCATCCAAGCACGCTGGCGTGGGCCGTGGCGGCAGTGCTGGGCGCGGTTGCGGCGGGTGCACTGTTGATGGTGTATGCCGGCAGCCAGAAGCAATTGCCTGTGTTGACGCTCGCGATCAATCCTCCGGAGAAGACTCATTTCAACTTGTCCGGGGACGACTCAGGTCCGGCGGTGATCTCTCCGGATGGGCGCTATGTCGTATTTTCGGCGGCTGGCAGCACCGGTACACAGCTCTATCTGCGCCCGCTCGATTCGGCCTCGGCACAACCCATGCCAGGGACAGAGGGCGCGACGTTTCCGTTCTGGTCTCCTGACAGCAAGTCAATTGGCTTCTTCACCGGCAGCAAGCTGAAACGAACCGATGTGGGTTCGCAGGCGCCGATTGCGCTGTGCGATGTGTCGATGGGGCGTGGCGGGAGCTGGGGTCAGGATGGAACGATCATCGCGGCGTTGACATTCAGTTCTAGTATTTCGCAGATACCAGCCGGGGGCGGCACACCTACGCTGATCACCAAGTTGGACAATGCGAAATATACTTCGCACCGGTGGCCGTATTTTCTGCCCGACGGAAAGCATTTTCTCTACAACGCGGTGAATCACAATTCGCCCACCAGTCCGGATACCGGCGTGTTTTTTGCGTCGCTGGATGGCTCGGAGAACCGCCTCTTGTTCCACACAACTTCCAGTGCAATTTACGCGAATGGATATTTGCTTTCGGTGCGGGACAACGCCCTGGTGGCGCAGCCATTCGATCCGTCGCGGGGGAAGTTCACAGGAGAAGAGCGCGCCTTAAACGAAAACGTGAGTCTCGACGGCGGACTGTGGCGAGCGAACCTGAGCGCATCGAATGTTGGCGTGCTGGTTTATGCTTCCGGCTATGCCTCGGGGACTCAGTCCATGACATGGTTCGACCGGGGCGGAAAAGCGCTGGGGACGGTGGGGGAGCGCGGCGGCTACACTGAGTTGAATCTCTCGCCGGACGAGAAAAGGGTTGCCGTCACCGATGGAAATACTGCGGCGGCGACGATCTGGGTTCACGATCTGCAAAGCAAACTTAAGACGCGGCTGACATTCGGCAGCGGAGTGGAGAGATTCCCGGTGTGGTCGCACGACGGGAGGCGGGTCGCCTTCACTTCCGGTCAGGCAAAGCAGATTTCGGTGATCGATGTGGGCGGTGGCGTGGCGGCGCAAACTTTGTTGACGGTGCCGGACGGGAGTCTGGACATGCTTGCCGACTGGTCCGCCGACGGACGCTTTTTGCTATTCAACCAGGGCATTGGGATGAACCAACAGGTGTGGGTGCTGCCGCTATTCGGTGACCGCAAACCATTTCAATTTGGCGAGCAGAACGGGCTGATCACGCAAACAGGAGCTTTCTCGCCGGACGGACGGTGGGTGGCATACCAGTCGGTGGAGAATGGGCAATTACAGATCTTTGTTGCACCGTTCCCTTGGACGGGAGCGAAGTGGCAGGTTGCAGCCGGCGCATTTCCCAGTTGGCGGGCAGACGGTAAGGAAATTTACTACTACGATTTCACGGGGATCGGGGCCTCGGAAGTGGACGGCTCCGGATCGGCGTTTCGCGTCAGCGGTAGCAAACACTTGTTCTCAGTCACGATGCGAGGGCTGAGCCGGGAATACTCGGCGACGCATGATGGGCAGAGATTCCTGGCAATCAGCGAGACGGAAGGCAGTTCGCAGTCGCTGAATCTGGTGCAAGACTGGACGGCTGAGTTGAAGAAGAAGTGACGCTCTGTGCTGCTGGCAGGCCAACTTACCGGTGTCGGGAGGAAATTCGTGCGATCCGATGTATTCTGCAACGGCAACGGATTTCACATGGGCATCCTAGGTAAATGTTGGACTAAGCGATTGGGGAGAGCGGCAGCTGAGGACTAAGTTGTATGTTTTCAGGGGATTTCGCATTTGTTTCTGGCGATTCGCCGGACTGCAAAATTTATCGAGCGGCTTCCATTCCCGGTAGTTAAATTGCTCAAAAAGAAGTTGGGTTGGTACATTCTGAACCTGCAATCCAAGGGTCAACTGTAAATAAGGATTGGTTCTGTGTTGCCCCCCGCGTCTTCGGAGCTTAAGGGTAGGTTATGGCGCACAAGGACGTTTTCTGGATGGCTTGCGATTCGACCGAGCAGTTGAGGGCCGAATATGGGCCGTTCCACACGCGCGAAGAAGCGGAAGTGGAAGCGCGCAAACTCGGCTTCGGCTACCTGCTGCGTTATGAGCACATTCTGGGTCCGGACGAAGAAATCGAAGAAGTGCGCTGCGTATTTATCGAACTGCAGGACGGCCCGGCTGTGCCGAGGCCCGGTGTGACTTTTCACACGCGCTGCGCTTCGTGTGGCGAAGCCGCGACGCATGATCTGGGGTGGAAGGCGGAAGTCTGGGCTGATATCCACGAATTCGAACACAGCCGCCACAAAGTCCGCCTCTTCGAACACACGCGTGCAGAAGGTCTACGCGAGATTGGCGACTGGCGGGGCAGCGCGGCGTAGAATTTCACCTCCATCGCTTCCGCGTTCAGAGAGAGCACGCGCAAAAAAAGTTAATGCAAAAAAGGGTCGATGGCATTTGCCACCGACCCTTTAGCGTTGAGTGCGAAATACACTACAGCCGAAATTCAGTCACGGTCCGCGTCTGTTGTTTTCTTGCTGATCAGTTGAACGCCAGTCTTGGGATAAGGCTTGTCGTCCCCCATGATGCCCCGCCACAGGATCCGGTTGAATTGATCAGAATTAACCATGTCAGGGTGATTGAAGTTGAAGCCCTTGGTCGCCTGCGCCCACCATTTACCGTCGTGTAAGGATTTGACGAAAGCGGTGACTGGCCGTTTTCCGGGGTTGCTGCATTCCGGTACCAGAGTCGGATCAACGGGAGGCTGACACAGGATACCCGGGATGGGTGCGGTGAAAGGCTGCAGATTGGGTTGTTTTACGAATACATCAGACATCGGGAGAGCGTTCGCGTCGTTGAGGCCGAGGTGATCAACGCCGAGAATGTCTTCAATCGTGCGAAGCACGTTCGTAGAGTTGTACGTGGTGTGAATAACGCCGCCGCTCAAAGTGTAAGGAGAAATCACGAACACCGTTGAGCGATGCGCGTCCACATGATCCGGGCCATTCTGCGCGTCATCTTCGACGACAAAGATCGCCGTATCTTTCCAGTAGGGTGAGTTGGTGACAGCTTCGACCAGGCGGCCAACGGAGTAGTCATTGCTGGCCATCTGCGAGAGTGGATTCTCCAGGCCTGCTGCGTTCGACCCGAAGTTGCCGAAATGGTCGTTCATCATATCGACTATTTCGAAATTGGGTAGATTGCCTTTCTTGACATACTCGGTGAACTCTCGATTCCACTCTTCGAAACGGTAAACATCGGGGGTGTTGAGATCCCATCCACGATAGTAAACGTCGGTTTTATCAAGCAGAGACTTGCGCACGGGCACTGCCTGCACGACTTTCTGCTTAAACGCGTCGCGCACGATCGGGATGTAGAAGGGAGCTCCCGCCGAAGGGACAACGTAGTAGTTTTCGTCGGCGTAGAGGCCGTAATGGCGGATTGTTTTTCCGGCGCGCATTGCGCTATCCCAGATGTAGCCGCCGACGGCGTCGGCTTTCAGGTCATCTGCGCCTTCGTCAGCGGTGATGTCTTTCGTCCCCGGTTCAATGGACGAACCGCCAGTGGGATCGAACAAGGTGGTAATGCGCACCGTGCTCGGACTTGGCGTTCCAGTGGTCGTATCTGGCAGGGCAATGCCGATGTTGCGTGGATTGCCGTTCCAATCGAAGGGGATGTTGTAGTTGGCATTGCCATAGCCGACGAGCACGTTCTTCACCGTGACATCATTGGCATGGCCTTGCATATCCCAGTTCCAGCCGTCGCCGCTCACGTCGCCCGCGTCGTAGTAATTGTCGAGCAACGCGAACTGTGTGGCAAGCAGATGTTCGTTGGGCGTGATGGGTTGCGGAAACTGCACTCGGGTCGGATCGCCGTTGCCCTGCGGTAGGTCACCGAGGATCTGGTCGTAGGTGCGGTTTTCCTTCTGTATGTAGATCACGTGTTTGATTCGGCTGTGCAGGAACGCCATCATGGGATCGTGTTGGGGATTATTGAAGCCATTGTTGGCATCCACCAGGCTCGAGAGGTAGCTGAGCGTGTTGGCGTCGGGGATGGGGATGGTAAGGAATCCCGCTTTGATCAACGCCAAAATGTATTCGTTGCGCGATGTGGGATTCGGTGGCGGGCACATGTACTGCAAATACTGCGGCGGGATGCCTTGCCCACTGCAGTCATTGCGGTACTCCAGATTGGGGCCGGCGTTCGCCTTCATGTTGACAACGTAGAGCTTCGTGCCGTCGGTGCTGACCGTCACCGAACTCGGATACCATCCCGTGGGGATGCGGCCGAGCAGTTGTTGCGTGGCCACGTTGATGACACCGACAGCGTTCTCACCACCGAGCGTGACGTAGAGACTCTTTCCGTCAGGGCTGAGCGCGAGAGAGTTTGGATTGGAGCCCTTGTACTTATATCCGGGTCGAGCAACGGAAATTCGGCTCTTCACGACGTCCTTGATGGTATCGATCACCTCGATCTCATCAAGATCGCCATTGGCCACATAAAGCCGAAGTTGATCGGCCGATAGCAGCATGCGGTTCGGTTCGCCGCCGACTTTAATCACCGTGTACGAACCGGACGGGCTCACGGACAGAACCTGGCCGTCGCGCTGGCTGCTGACATAGGTCTTCGCCGTGCTACCGTCGGGGTTCGAAAGCACCACCGGCCAATATGGCATCTCGCCAATGGCGGTACTTTGTCCGGGAACGAAGAACTGAATTTCGCTCGAAACGGCGCGCGTTGAAGTGTTCACGATCGACAGGGAGTCGTTCTGATAGTTGGCCACGTATAACGTGGTGCCATCGGGACTGATCGCCAATCCTGCTGCCACCGCACCGAACGGCATGTACATATCCTGCGCGATCCAGTTGTTGTTGATTGGGGTCGTGCTGAACAGTCCGCCGGTCGGATACTGCTGGATGGGCACGTCTTCTGGCTGGTCATGACCCAGGAGCACGAACGGAGCGTTCGGCACATAGTTACCATCAGCGCTTGCGCCGGTGTTCGCATTCATATAGATCTCAACGCGATCGTCGATGCCCCCAGCGACGTAGAATTTAGTGCCCGAGGGGTCCCAGATCAAACCGTGATAGGTGTTGGGAATGTTGATTTGCTGCTTCATCACCGGTTGCGCGCCGCGAACGTCGAAAAGGAAAACCCACTCCGCATTTGGCGTCGTGGTTGACGACGGCTGGCCCGTCAAGGGATCGAGCGCAGCCCATAGGATTGGAGTGCCATCGGCTCCTTGAGTGTAGAACCCGGTGTTATAGCCGGTGGTGGAGATGAGTAAGGCGGTGCCGTCAGGACTGAGCGCACTATTGACTGCACCGTTGGCGTCGGCCGAACCATCGGGGCGAAGTCCGGTCGGTAAACCCTGGAAAACCGAGCCGGGCGCCGCCGTAGGAGTGATGTAAAAGCCATCTGGCAGGAGGTTGCCGCCCACTCCGGCTTCCGACCGCTGAGCATTTGCCACAGCTGGGAGCATCAGGCAGAGAAACAAAACGACTAGATTGCAAATCCGAAAACGAATACTCGTTCGCATGGGGGCTCCTTATTTTGTTGATTTGAAAGTCACGATCTCAGAGGCGCCGAGGACCATGATTTTTTGCTGACTCTGGAAGTGGCCGCAATTGTACCTCTCTTTTATGTTTTTGCGGTGTTGTGCAAAACCTGCGGGGGGGGGGCTTAGCTCGATGAAGACGATACGGCTTTTCCGGACGGAAGGTACTGCCTCATCACGGACGGTAAAGGGTTACTGGCTGCAGCTGCTCAATGGGGGCGTTGGGCGCGACGTGCCTGGCTAACGTCACGCCGGATGGCGCGCATTTTACTTACATCCTCCAGAGAGTCTATTCGACGTTGTACCTGGCAGACGGGCTTCATTAGACTTCTGGCAACAATTGGGGCCGAACACGATATAATCACGCCCACGCATGGCCCTTTCCTCTGGCACAAAACTTGGTCCTTATGAAATCCAGTCGCAGCTGGGCGCGGGCGGGATGGGCGAGGTTTACCGAGCGACAGATACGCGGCTGGATCGCATTGTAGCCATCAAGGTTCTCGCAACGCATCTTTCTTCATCGCCTGAACTGAAGCAGCGCATGGAGCGCGAGGCTCGGACGATTTCTTCCTTGAACCATCCCCACATCTGCCACCTCTATGACATCGGGTCGCAGGATGGCACCGACTATCTGGTGATGGAATTCCTGGAAGGCGAGACGTTGGCGGAGCGTCTGCGCAAGGGTGCACTGCCGATCCCCGAAATTTTGAAGATCGGAATCGCCATCGCGGAAGCGCTGGCGGTCGCGCACCGGCAAGGCATCGTGCATCGCGATCTGAAGCCGGGAAACATCATGCTGACGCAAGCGGGCGCGAAGCTGATGGACTTCGGGCTGGCAAAACCGCTGGGCGTGCAGAATTCCGGTGTGGTATCGGGATCTGTGCCGTCGTTCACTGCGGCGGCGACGATGAGCGGGCCAAGTCCGCTGACTCCGCTGACGACGGCAGGGAGCATTATCGGGACAATCCAATACATGTCGCCGGAGCAGATCGAGGGCAGAGAAGCGGATGCTCGCTCAGACATTTTTGCATTGGGCGCGGTTCTGTACGAGATGACGGCGGGAAAGCGGCCGTTTTCGGGGAAGAGTCAAATCTCATTGGCGTCCTCGATTCTCGAGAGCGATCCGGAGCCGATCAGCTCGCTCAAGCCACTCACTCCCACTGCCTTTGAACATGTGGTGACGACTTGTCTGCAGAAGAATCCGGAGGATCGTTACCAGACGGCGCATGACATTAAGCTGGAGTTGCAGTGGATTGCGTCGAGCAAGTCAGTTTCCGCCGTGGCCTCGACGCCAGACGCGCCCTCGCCAGTTCGTGGCCGCGAGCGGCTGGGGTGGGCGGCTGTGGCGGCTGCGATCGTAGCGGGCGCCGTGGCTGGAATGTTCCTCTACCATCCAGTCCAGCCGGTGCGGGCTATTCGCACGGTCATCAACCCTCCTCCGAACGCCACGTTTCGCCTGACGGACGATGCCGCAGGCCCGCCGGTGCTGTCCCCGGATGGTTCAGCGCTTGCTTTTGCGGCGACAGGATCGGACGGCAAGACAGCGCTATGGATTCGCCCGATGAACTCGCTGGAGGGACATGCTCTGCCGGCCACCGATAACGCCATTTTTCCTTTCTGGTCGCCGGACGGCCGTTCGCTTGGATTTTTCTCCGACGGCAAGTTGAAGACGGTTGATGTCAATGGCGATGCGGTGCAGATTATCTGCGACGCGCAAGTGGGGCGTGGAGGGGCGTGGGGGCCGGGCGGAGTGATCGTGTTCTCGCCGAGCCCGAGTTCGCCACTCGTGCGCGTCAGCGCCAGCGGGGGTAGTCCACTGGCGATCACGAAGCTCGATGAGAACCAGCACACTTCTCATCGCTGGCCGTATTTTCTCCCCGATGGCAAGCATTTTCTTTATCTGGCGATTCATCACGATCCTTCGAAGTCGGCGAATAATACGCTCTTCTATGCGTCGCTGGATGGGAAAGAGAACCGCGCGCTGTTCCGCTCGCAATCGAACGCGATTTATGCGTGGGGATTTCTGCTGTTTGCGCGCGGGGACCAGTTGATGGCGCAGCGCTTCGATCCGTCGAATGGGAAGCTGGGCGACGAACCGCGAAGCGTGACCAAAGGTGTGATGAACGACCCCGCCACTTGGCATATGGACGCGTCTGCGACGGATGACGGATTGCTCGTATTCGGCAGTGGTGGCAGCGGAGATTTGCAGTTGCTTTGGCTCGATCGCAACGGCAAACAGATTGGTATAGCGGCGGACAAGCTTACAAACCTGCAGATGGCGCGGCTCTCTCCGCAAGGAGACCGCATTGCCCTTCAACTGGACTCGGGTGTAAACGACATCTGGGTGCTTGACGTGGCGCGCGGAGTTAGGACGAGACTGACGTTTGGGCCAATTGCGAACATAAACCCGATCTGGTCGCCGGATGGCGTCTGGATCGCATACTTATCGAGGCGTGGCGAGCATTTCAGCATTTATCGCAAGCGCTCCGACGGGAGTGGCGCGGAGGAGGTACTGGTGACTACGGACGCACAGGTTTTACAGGTAACTCCGGAGGATTGGTCGCGGGACGGCAAGTCCATCCTTTATTCGCAAGCCACTCCCGAAGGGCGCAGGCAAATCTGGATGTTACCACTGGAGGGAGATCGCAAACCGTCGATGGTGTTGGCGCGTGGTTCCAATGGCCAACTCTCTCCGGACGGCCGTTGGCTGGCATACCAGTCGGGTGAGTCTGGGGGGACTGAGGTGTATGTGATGGCCTATGGTGGCGGGCAGGGGAAGTGGCAGGTGTCCGCCAACGGGGGAATGGTTCCGCGATGGAGCAATGACGGCAAGACGCTCTATTACATTGACTCGACGCAAACACTCTCGGCCGTGCCGGTTAAGGAAGCCGGGGGTGCATTGCAATTCGGCGCGGCTGAACCACTCGTCAGCCGATGGACGATCGTGGGACAGCCTTTTTATGATGTCTCTCCGGATGGCAAGAAATTCCTTCTCGATCGGATCGCGCAGCAGGTCAGCCAATCCGTCACGGTCGTTACCAACTTTACTGAGGGATTGAAGAAATAAGTGCTGTCTGACGGTCAAGATTCTAGTGCGACAACTTTGGCACGTCGGCGCGGGCCAGAACCGCACCCCAGGCATCGAGCACATAGACGTCGGTCCAATAGGCGCCCGGTTCGCGGCGCTTGGACGAATCGGGAAGAGTGAAGGTAATTGTGGTGCGGGGCGGGATGCAGCCCGTTACTTGCCGTTGCTCAAATTCCGGACTCTGCGCGGTAAAAAAATCTTGCCGCGGCATTTTGCCGGGTGCGTAGCCCGTGTGCAGCACTACTTCGACCGCGCCCACCAGATTTTCGCAATGCATGGGAACCTGGATTTCCCATTCTTTGGAAGCGGTCTTCTTCACGGTCGCCGCGTCCGCGAAAACGACGACCGGCGGATTACCGCCTGGCGAGGTATACCACTCGGGCCAGCGGTGCTCGAATTCAATCGCTGCATCAAAGTAAGCCCGGCTTAACTCACGGTCCCGTTCTTCCCAGCACGGATGCATTGCATAAAGAGATGTTGGGGTACCGCTGGAACTGCGCGCATGCAGCAGATGATGCAATGCGGGGACGAAATCGGGATGATAGCCGGCGCGAGCCATGAGCATGAGGCCGTCGCGGTCAGC
>Ga0187887_10000448_pt1 | contig 41133 bp, 34 predicted proteins | sample June2016WEW_7_10_FD_132977 | JGI IMG/M metagenome (GOLD analysis project Ga0187887, IMG submission 132977) | Peatland microbial communities from SPRUCE experiment site at the Marcell Experimental Forest, Minnesota, USA - June2016WEW_7_10 | ecosystem: Environmental > Terrestrial > Soil >... | reverse complement strand
GCGAACGTTGTGGCCGACCCCACCAGATCCGACTCTCCATCGCCATTCAGGTCCGCCTCTGCCAACTTCTGCGCCGCTCCTGGGGCCGCCAATACCACCATCGCTGCCCACCACCCGAGACATTCCGATCCGCATATTCCGTCTTGCGGCGCAGCGCATTGTGGCGCGGCACTTACGGCATGGAAATCACCTCGCCACCGGCCGTGACAAGTTGCGCTGGTGGCGCCGGCCAGGTTGGCCCCAGCATCGTCTCCGATGCATATTGCCCTCCACTCTCGGCTGCGCGCTGGGGCGGTTTCGACTGCCTCCCCACCGTATGCGGTTCCGGAACAGCATGCCGGCAAGCGAATTATCGCGCATCCTGCACCCGAAGTGCAGTCGAGCGAGCCCAAGTCGGTTCAAATCAGACGCGAAGGCGTCGCACGCGCCAAGCCTGTGATTCCCAGTATCTAATAGATTCTACACATGTTATAAGAGATCTACTTCGTTTAGGTTCGTTTGTACAAAAAAAGTCCAGCAAGCTCAAAATCCGCATTCCATGCACAAATCCGCCCAATTCCGCCGAGTGCGCCGTCGCCGGCGGTTACCAGTACCGTCCATAACCCTAAATCTTGAACCCCCTGGGAGCGTATGCTAAGATTAAAGCCCGAACAGCGTACGGTACTGGATAACCGCTGCCGGATCGGTAGGCTCCCCTAGGGCCTATCAAGGAGGGGTCGTGTTGAAAATGAAGCAGGTGTGCGCAGTCTTTGCCGCACTGGCGGCCATCCCGCTGGCCGCACAAGTACCGCCCAGCCAGTTTGTTAATTTCGAAGGCGCGCAGACCAATCCTGTGCGGATCTCTGCCGATGGCACTCGCTTGTTTGCCGTCAACACTCCCAACGGAACTCTGTCGGTTTTCGACCTTACCGCCCCATCCAGCCCGGCATTGATCGCCGAAATCCCTGTAGGCATCGAGCCTGTTTCGGTCAACGTCAACCCCAATGTCTCGGGAAACGACGAAGCTTGGGTCGTCAATCAGATCTCGAACAGCGTCAGCGTCGTCTCGGTTTCCAAGGGAATCGTCACCGACACGATCTACGCCAAGGCCGAGCCGTCCGACGTGGTGTTCGCCGGCAGCGGATTGGCCTTCGTCAGCGTAGCCCGCAGCAATCTCGTAAACGTCTACAGCACCGCTTCCGCCCACACTTTGGTCAAGTCCATCCCTCTGACCGGCGAAGAGCCGCGAGCCCTCGCCGTGAGCACGAATGGTTCCACGGTTTATGTGGCCTTCGCGCTATCCGGCAACCACACTACGATTATTAAGGACACCAAGGCGCCGCCCCCTCCGCCGCCCGTCAATCCGGCATTGCCGCCGCCACCGCAAGTTGGGCTCATCGTGGACGCTTCGGATCCGACGTACTACCCCAGCATCATCCATTACACGATGCCGGATAACGACGTCGCCGCCATCAGCACCACCGGCCTAAACGTGACCGGCTATTTTTCGCATCTCGGCACCAATAACATGGGTCTGACGGTGAATCCGAAGTCGGGGTACCTGTATGTGGCCAATACCGACGCACTCAACCTGGTCATGTTCGAGACGGCCCTGAATGGCCACGTCGTCAACCACCAAATCACCTCCGTGAATCCCACCTCGGGAAAAAGCACGGTTTTCGACCTGAACCCGAATGTCGACTATGCGCAACTGCCCAACCCGGCGGCTTTGGCGAGTGCGCTGGCCATGCCCACGGCCATCCTATTCGAACCCACCGGCCGTTATCTTTACATCGCTGCTTTCGGGACTGATCGCGTAGGAGTATTCGACACCAACACCAACACGGTGAGCAGCTTTATCGAGATCGACCCGCAGGCCACCGGAGCCACGGCCAACCCCATCACCAAGCGCGGACCGCGCGGCTTGGCGCTGAATGCCTCCGCCAACCTGCTCTACGTACTGAACCGCATCTATAACACGATTTCCATCGTGAATCTCTCCAACAACGCGGTGATCGCGGAAATTCCCACTGGATCCTTCGACCCCACCCCCGTGGTGGTCCGCAATGGACGCGGATTCTTGTATGATCACAAGCTCTCCGGCAACGGCACCGCGGCCTGCGCCTCCTGCCATATCGACGCCGAAATGGACCTCCTGGCCTGGAATCTCGGCAACCCCGACGGGACCATGACTTATTTGCAGGAAGGCAGCAACACTTATGCCTTCCACCCCATGAAGGGTCCCATGACTACCCAGACTTTACGCGGATTGGCCAATGTGGAGCCGTATCACTGGCGCGGAGATAAGCCGGACTTGGCGGCTTTCAATGGCGCGTTCGCGCAACTCATGGGTGGAACGCAACTCTCCACCGGGGACATGGCGGCTTTTACGAATTTCATCAACACCATCGTCTTCCAGCCGAACCCTAACCAGAACCTGGACGGCTCCCTGCCGGATGCGGTCCCGCTGCCGGACGTTCCGGGAACGTCCGCAAATCCGAACACCGGGTTGAATCTCTTCAACAATGTGACTTTTAATGCCAAAGGGCAAACCTGCAATGCTACCTGCCACACCTTTCCCGGCCCTGGCACAGACTTGAAAGTCCTGCCGTCCGGCGAAGGAGATTCGCCCACCATACAGCCGGTTAAGGTTCCACACTTGCGCAATATGTATCAGAAGACGAACCTGGATTTTAACGAAGGGGGCGTCAGCGTCAACGGTTTCGGATTCAATCACGATGGACAGATCGGCGGGTTGGTCGCCCAGATTGACCAGCCTTCCTTTCCCATCTTCCAGAATAATACCGCGTACAAGGAAGCCATCGAGGCTTTCGAATTGTGCTTTGACACCGGCACGGCCCCGGCGGTCGGTTATTCGCGCACGCTCACTGCCGCCAATGTCACCAGTTCTCCCGCGCAATCCGACTGGAGCACATTGCAGAGCCAGGCGGCCACCAGCCCTGCCAATATCGATTTGATTGCGAACGGGACGATCCAGGGCCAGGTCCACGGACTGCTTTACGTCCCAGGCGACGGTACCTACCAGACCAATACCGCCGGCTTGGGACCCTTCACACAGGCGCAGTTAACCGCTTTCATTCAAGCCGGCGACACCTTGACCATCATGGGTGTTCCGCCGGGCTCCGGATCGCGCATGGTGCTTAGCGGAAACACGAAGAGCGCATTCCGCAAGGCGGCCACCCAGCGGAAGTAGCCGCGTCTTAACAATTTGCGCTCGCGGCAATTCGCCCGATCACAGCTCGCGAATCTCCCGCAGCGTCTTGAAAACACGGTGAAATGCCATCGCCCCCGCGATGGCTTCGCCGGCTGCCGTGCTAATGTCACGGCAGATCATGAAGAGCACGAACAACATTCTGTCGATCCGGGGCGGCGGCATCCGCGGCATCATCCCATGCTGCTGCCTCATGCAACTGGAATCCCAACTGGGCGGGCTGACGCGCGATCACGTCGATTTCTGCGCCGGAACTTCCACCGGCGCCCTCCTCACTGCCGCGGTCGCCGCCGGCGTTCCGGCCGGCGACTTATTGAAGGTTTACACCGGCCGCTCCCACGAAATCTTCACGCCGGCCGGCCCGGCGGCGGAAGCCAAGCGCATTGCGGAAGGCTTCATGTACGATCCGCGGCGCCTGCACGATGTTCTTGTGAGCGTTTTTGGCCCGGCCGCGTCCTGGACCATTAACGAGTCACCCATCCCCCTGATGATCTCGGCCACCGCCATGGATGGGCACAACTGGTTCTTCGTGAAGGACAACGCCAAGAACAATCAAACCACTGGCGCGGTGAAGCTAATCGACGCCGCCGTGGCCTCCGCGTGCGCGCCGACTTACTTCGGCCATTGGCCCATCGACGGCATCCTGGGACAAACCGTGTACTTCTTCGACGGTGGCGCCGGCGGGACGGCGAATCCGGTGTACCAGGCTTGCGTGGAGGCGTTCGAATACGATGCCTTCCAACCAGCCGCCACGCGTGTGGTGGCGCTCGGAACGGGGTACTTCCCGGCTTCCGGCGATCCTCCCAAGGGCTTGCTGAAAACTATCGGATGGGTCACCAGCACCCTGGTCGACAGCTCCGAGGATTGGGCCGGGAACGCCGTCAACCGCCAGTGGCCCGGAATCATGCGGGACTTCAATCCGATCCTGCCCTCCGGCATCGACGAGGCGGACCTCTCCGCGGTCCCCACTCTGGTCGAGATCGGCCGGAAAATGGCGGCTGATCTGGACTGGAAAACGATCCTCGCGCTGTAACGTGGCGCACGCCCCCGGCGTGCCGTGTCGGCACCCCTGCGGGCACACGCTGGCCTTCGCTGTTCCACGGCAGTAAGATCGTGTACGGAGGCCCGCATGTTTTCCATCGCGAAGATTCTCCTGCCGGTCGATTTTTCCGAGCGCGCCAACCAGGCGATTCGTTTTGCCGTTCCCGTCGCGGAACGTTTCGACTCCGAAATCGTCTTGCTGCACGTGCTGCCGCCCTACCGCGAGTTCGGCGCAATCGAGATGGCCAGCGCCATGACCGATATCCTGGCCGGCCGCCGAAAGGACGCCGAGCGGCGTATCGCCGGTTTTATGCGCGAGGAACTCGCCGCGCATCGCGTGCGGCGTCTGTTGCTGGATGGCGATCCGGCGCGCGAAATCGTGGATTGCGCACACGCCGAGCAAGCCGGCCTGATCGTGATGCCCACCCACGGCTACGGCCCGTTCCGCCGCCTGCTGCTGGGCTCGGTCACCGCCAAAGTGCTGCACGATGCCGATTGCCCGGTCTGGACCACCGCGCACGCGGACACGCCTCCTTCGCGCCCGGCCGTTCCAAAGCGCATTCTGTGCGCCATCGACCTATCGCCGTCCGGGGCCCGCGCGCTACGCTGGTCGGCGCAATTCGCCGCGGAATTCGGCGCGCAGCTCACGCTCGTGTACGCCATGGCCGAACTCGACCCACGCACCGAGGGTTTCTATTTTTCGCCGGAGTGGCGCAAATTCCTTGTGGATACCGCCGAGACGCGGATTGCCGCCCTGCAGCGCGAGGCCGGCACCCAAGCCGAAGTCGTTCTGACCATGGGGCCCGCGGCCGAGATGGTTTGCGAAGAGGCCCGCAAGGCGGAAGCCGGTTTGCTGGTGATCGACCGCGGCGCGGACACCGGCATTCTGGGCCGGCTCACCGGTCATGCCTATTCCATCATCCGCCAATCGCCGTGCCCCGTGGTCAGCGTCTAGCCCGTGGGGCAACTCGATTCTGCGTAAACTGGAGGGCGGGCAATTATGCCTGGCAATTGTGCCCGCAGCCGGCTTTTTGTGGGGCAGGCTCGCAGCCTGCGGCGGCCTTGTAGGCCGCCTGCCTCGAAGCTCTGCCTGGCTCCTTGCAGGGCCCGAGCTTCGTTCGCCTGTGTCGGCAGAGTGCGGACACGGCACGCTGAGAGCGTGCGCCACGCGGGTTACCTGACTCAAATGGCCAACATCGCGCGGCGAGTCTCCGGATCCGCCCCGCTACTGAATCATGGACACCGTATATCCCGCGCTGAGCCCGGTCTTGGTGCCGCCGGCGTCGGCCAGCAGGTGTGCACCCCCCTGGAAGTTGACCATGTCGGCCACGATGGCCATGGTGGTCCCCGCGGCTGCGGCGCCATTGTTCACGTCCAGAGTGGCATGCGGGAAATACAGCGATCCCGTCAAATTCATATCGGCGCCTCCCGCGAAGGTGCTCGCGCCGGGTGCGGCCATCGTACGATCCTGATAGAACAGCACCCCTTGATAAGCGCCCGATGCCTGCGCCGACAGCGTCACGCTCGCGCCATTGGCGATGTTCACCGTCGCGCCGCCCGTCAGGTAAATCAGCACTCCGCCGGTAGCCGTCACCGTGGACCCGCCCTGGATGCTGAAGGTGCCTCCGTTGACGATGTACGTCCCCGGACTCATCTGCAGCGCCATGCCATTGCCGAGGGAAAAGCCGCAGTAAGTGCCGGGCGGGGGCGTATACTCGGTCGCCTGCCACGCAGTGAAATTGCCGGACGTGCAGTTTGCGGCGGGTGTAGGAGACGGCAAGCTCGCAAACGGATCCACCGCGGACGCGGCGCCGGTGGTGGGCGCCACGCTGGTGGTGCCGCCGTTGTCCTTCTTGAACGCGCCCACCACGGAGATGGTGGAAGCCGTGACGGAGGCGCCGCCGGTCACGTACATGGCCGCCGAGGCGTTATTGGAATCCACATATATCCCGCATCCTACCTGCACCGAGGCGCCGTTGCCCGCTTCGAAGGCGTCGGCCGCGCTCGGATCCAGGACGTAGATGCAGGAGCCCGAGCCTGCGCCCGCGATGGCTCCGGCCGTGGCGATGGCGCCCGGGCTGAAGCCGCCGCGCGCGAAGGCCGCGCCAAACAGCGCCGGCAGCGTCTCGTTCACACGCACCACCGCCCAATAGCCGGCGGTAGGTCCGGAAACCGTGGGCACCGGGTTTGAGGTGCCCGCCTGTACGCTGACCGTGTCGATGCCGGAAGTGGTGAAACCGTTGGCCGACGCCAGCATGCAGGCGTTGTCAAAACTGGTGGAAGGCGTGGCCGGCGCCGTGGCCGGGCAATTGGTGGCCACGGCGTTGCACCACACCGCCGGATTGCTGCACGCCGGGATGGGCGCGGAGGTCACCGCGGCGCGCACTGCCGCCACCGCCGCGGCGTCCGCGGCTGCCTGCGCCGCTTGTTGCCGGTAGTATGCCCATCCCAAATCCACGGCCAAGCCCAGCATTCCCAGGATCGCCGTCAGCGACAGCGTCATCATCAAGGCCGCTTGTCCGCATCGCGAGCTGGTACATTTCCGCATATCAAAATAGGATTACCTGCCGGGACTTCGCCGTAAACGTCACCCCGGAAAACTGCATGCCATTGGTGCCGGGCGCAAACATCGTCAGCATCGAAGTGAAATTGTACGATCCGGAAATGACGATATCCGATCCCGCCGTGTTGCCGCCCGCCGGCGGCCAAACCGTGTTGTTGCCGCTGCATGCGCTTAACGGATTGCAGGTCACACTGCCCGCGTTGGAGGTCAAAGTCACATTCAGGGCCGACGCCGGCATTCCCAAGGCGTATGCCGAGATGGTGGTGGCAATCTGGCTCACCGTAATCGCGCAGCCGGCTCCCGCGCACCCCGCGCCGCGTGTCGCCGCGCTGCGGGACGCGGCCTTTACCGCTTGCGCCAGGCTGTGATAATCCCACATCCCGCGGCAGATCTCGACGATCGAGATCTGGATAAATATGAGCGGGATGGCCACCAGCGTGAATTCAACGATGGCATTGCCTTTTCGGCTTCTCGCGCGGCGCATATCAGTTCCGAATCGGCATCTCCACAGTGCGCGTGATGCTTAGGGAGCCGGCCATCAACCCGGGCAGGGGAATCAGTTGCATGGTATTGTAAGTGACCGATACCTTCACCGTGTTCATGTTGCCGGCCCCTGGAGTTCTGGCCGTCACCGCCACGGTCACCGGCGCGCCGCTGCAGGTCGAGACCCCCGCGCCGACTCCCGGCGCATCTCCTAATTCGCCCAGCGCGTAAGGGCATACCTGCGTCACGATAGTGCCGCTCTGCGCCACCGCCAACGATTGGGCAGCGAACATGGCGGCGGAACGCGCGGCATTCTGGGTCGAAATCAGCGCATACGCGAAGATTCCAAAGTTGAATGCGGCCACGAAAGCGAAAACGATCCAGGGAACCAATAGCGTGACTTCCACCACCGCCTGCCCGGATTGGCGATTCCGCAACCGCACCTTCACCACATACTCCCAACAGCCTTATCGGCGGAAAACGTCCCGTGCCCCAGCCCGGCATCTGGTAGGGCAACTTTCTCGTGAATCTCAGCCGAATCCCTTAGACCAAATTCCTGCGGCCCGCCGATCTAGTGAATAGACATATGACCAGATCGCGTGAGCGCGGCTCGCAAGTCGTTGAATTAGCCCTCGTCCTCCTGCCCCTGTGCGCGCTGGTATTTCTGATCTTGGATATGGCCTGGGCATTCTATACGAAAGCGACCCTGCAAAACGCCGTGCGTGAGGGAGTCCGGTACGCCATCACCAGCCAGACCATGACCGGGTTGGGGCAGGACGCCTCCATCAAGACCGTCGTGCAGCAGAACGCCATGGGGCTGTTGAACGGGTCCGCGGGCGCCGCGTTGATCAATATTCAATACTATCTGCCCAACACCTTGGCCCCCGTCTCGGGATTGAACAGCAACCAGGGCGGGAACATCGTGGACGTCTACGTCCAAGGTTACAGCCTGCCTCCGCTGGGGCCGATCCTGCGAAATCCAGCGGCCTTGTCGCTGGGCGCGCAGTCCTTCGACCGCATGGAAGGCTCCCCGGGAGGAGTGCCCCCGGCGCGTTGAGGGGGTCTAACTCTATGCATGCACCGGGAGCCATGGTGGGACAGGTTTCAGCCAGCCCACGCCGCGGCAGCACCATGATCGAATTCTGCCTGAGCGTGGCCCTCTGGACCACTGTCCTCATGGGTCTCAGCACGGTGGGACTCAACCTGATCCGGGCCTTGCAGGTGGAGCAAATCTGCCGCGACGCGGGACATCTGTACAGCTCCGGCCTGGACTTCACGCAGTCCGGAAATCAGAACCTCCTGTTGATGCTGGCGACCGGACAGAATATCACCGCGACGGGCGGCAACGGCGTGTTTATATTCTCCACCGTCGAATACATCGATACGCCCCAGTGTACGGCCGGCGGATTAGCGGGCAACAGTTCCAGTTGTCCGAACCTCGGCCAGGACGTGATCGTTCAGCGCGTCGTGGTGGGTAATGCCAGCCTGTTCTCCAGCCCGTTTGGAACTCCCGGCTCCGGCCTCATCGGCGCCAGCGGGAACATTCCATCGTCGGATTATCTGACGAATTCCTCGGCTCGCGCCGTGGGGTTCGGCAGCGTGATCTCGCTGACGGGAGGCCAGGTCGCCTACCTGACCGAGACATACTTCAGTTCGCCCGATTTTGCGTGGGGAAATTATATGAGCGTGGCGGGGGTTTATGACCGGAAGATCTTCTGAACTACGCGCGGGCCAGCGGGGCATCGTGGTGATCATGCTGTCGATGATGGTGGCGGTGGTGCTGCTGCCCCTGGTAGGCCTGGCTATCGACGGCAGCATTTTGTATCTGGTGCAGGCCAAATTGTCGGCGGCCGTGGACGCGGCGTCGCTGGCCGCGGCCCGCTCGCTCAGCGTGGGCTTGGACCTGCCCAGCCAAACCGCCAGCGCCACCGCCACCGCGCAATCTTTTTTCAGCGCCAATTTCCCAACCGGCTTTTGGAACACGTCCAACCTGTCGCTGAACACCACCGTCGCGCAGACCGCATATAAGACGCGCACCGTTACCATACAAGCGAGCGTGAGCGTTCCGCTCACTTTCATGCGGCTGCTGGGCCAAACACAATCCACGGTAGGCGCCCAAGGACAGACCTCGCGGCGGGACGTGGTCATGATCCTGGTGGTCGACCGCTCCGGTTCCATGCAGGACGCCGGCGTCTGCGGCACCATGGTCGCCGCCGCGCAGAATTTTGTCGGCTATTTCTCGAATGGAAGGGATACCATCGGACTGGTTACGTTTATCGACGGGTACAATTTAACGTACGCGCCTACCCTGAACTTCGATTCCAACGTCCCTTCTTTGTCGACGGCGATCGGCGGGATCGAGTGCTATGGCGATACCGGAACGGCCGGCGCGCTGAACCAGGCGTATGCCCAGTTGCAGTCCGTCAACCTGCCCGGCGCCCTCAATCTGGTGGTCTTCTTTACCGACGGCCATCCCAACGGAATCGCCGCGAACTTTCCGGTAAAGACCGCCGTGGATACCCGGTACGATTACCAGAACACCAGTACGTTGGTGAGCACGCCCGCCAGCAGTTGCACGAGCACCACCACCCTGCAAGGCGAGATCGCGCAGTGGTCCGGTGAGCCGGCTCCTTCCACCGGTTATACGGAGGGCCTGTTTGCCGTCACCAGCAGTTCCGCCAGCACCACCAGCGAACAGGTCGCCGCGGGACTCACCGGCTGCGGCATGTCTTCAAACCAGGCCAAAATGCGGCGGGACATCGCCTATGTTCCCGCCACCGACCTTTACGCCAATGCCACCACCGGCTATCAGTCCATGGCCGGCCTGGTTTATCCCAGCGGCAATCCCTATGTGAACCAGATCCGCGTCGATATGCCGACCGCCCTAGTGGCGGCATCCGTCAATGCCGCCGACAATCAGGCTACCACCATCCGCAACGATCCCTCGCTGGTCCCCGTCATCTACGCCATCGGACTGGGAGGGACTTCCGCGGAGCCTATCGATGCGACTTTCATGGAACGTGTCGCGAACGATCCCCGCAGTCCCATCTACAATTCCACCAAGCCCGCCGGAGAGTATTTTTACTCTCCCACTGCCACGGATCTCGGCGGCGTCTTCCAGCAAGTCGCCTCGGAAATTTTACGAATTTCGCAATGAGCCTTCAGCTCTCACCTTTCAGCTCTCAGCAATCAGCTTCAGATGTCAAGCCTAAGCCGCGACGGTTTTAGCCGATAACTGAGTGCTGAAAGCTGACAGCTTCTTCGCTGCCGGCTTCTCTACGCGCCCCAGCCACAACGTCATATCGTCGTGCTGCGGGCATCCGCCCGCAAATGTCTCTGCGTTTTCCAGAACGCGATCCACCATATCGCGCGCTTTGCGATAGCTGCAGGCTTGAATAGCTGCCATCAACCGCCGGAATCCCCATTGCTCGCCGCGCGGGTTCGCGGTTTCGCATAGGCCGTCGGTGTACGCCACCAGCAGATCCCCAGGCGCCAGCGACACTACATTTTCCTGAAAGCACGATTTGCGGAGCATCCCAATCACCGGGCCGGTCGGTTCCAGCGCCACCGGACAGTGCCCGGTAGCCGTCTCGCGCAGCAGCACCGGCGGCTCATGTCCGGCATTCACGTAATGCAGCAGGCGGCGGTCCGGATCGTAGCGCGCCACAAACATGGTCGCGTACGAACTGTCCGGGCAAACCTCGTAGAACAACTCGTCGATGGCCGCCGTCAAATCGGCCAAGCTGCCGTGCTGGTAGTGGCGCAGGGCGCGCGCCAGGCTGCGTAGCGAGGAAGTCAGCAGCGCGGCCGCCAGCCCCTTGCCGGCCACGTCGCCGATCGCCAGACCGAGGTTGCCTTCCGGCAATTCGAAGTAATCCAGATAGTCGCCGCTCAAGCCGCGCGCCGGCCGCCAGTCGCTGTAGTAGTCCAGCCCGGCGATGTGCGGCCGGGTGGCCGGGAATGCCCGGTTCTGTACTTCCCGCGCCAGTTGCATCTCCCCATCGCGCCAGTCTTCATCGCGCGCCGGAAGCCCCTGGCCGGCGGTGACAGGATATAAGTGCTGTTGAAAAGTGCCGATCATCATTGGATTTATTTCCTTATATAACGAATGACGGCCTGCCGCCTGGAAACGGGCACGCACTTAACAAAGCTTTAAAGAACTGCGCGTGCCAGGCAGTACCATGTGCGCGCCAGTCACAGCGGGCCGGTGGCGCACGCATTCATTCGTACCCGGCCCTATTTAAGCTAACCTGTACCTTGGCCCATGAAACTACGCGAAATCGCCGCCCACCTCGATTGCGAGCTGTCCGCCGGCGATGACCTCGAAATCACGGGAGTCGCCGGCATGGAACACGCCGGTCCCGGCGAGCTGACCTTTCTGGCGAACCCCAAGTACGCGCCCAAAGTGAAGCACACGCGGGCGGGCGCCATCCTGCTATCCGCCGCCGAACGCGATGTGAGCGGTCCCCCCGGCCTCGCGCGCCTGCTGTCGGCCAATCCATACCTCGATTTCGCGCGCGCCCTGGAGCTTTTCTATCAACCGCCGCGTCCGGCGCCCGGCATCCACCCGCTGGCGTTTGTAGCGGAAACGGCCGCGGTAGGCGAGGGCGCCTCGATCGGGCCGTTCGCGGTGGTGGGCGAGCGCGTGCGCATGGGGCGCCATGCCGTGCTGCATCCGCATGCGGTCATTTACGAAGGCGCGCAGATCGGCGACGATTTCCTGGCCCATTCGCACGCCGTGGTGCGCGAGTTCTGCCGCATCGGAAACCGCGTAATCCTGCAGAATGGCGTGGTGGTCGGCGGAGACGGCTTCGGCTTCGCCAAGCGCGCCGACGGCACGCATTACAAAATCGTGCAGTCCGGCGTCACCGTGATCGAAGACGATGTGGAGGTGCAAAGCCTCACCTCGGTGGATCGCGCCACAGCCGGCGAAACCCGCGTCAAGCGCGGCGCCAAGATCGATAGCCTGGTGCAAATCGGGCATGCCTGCGTGGTCGGCGAAGACAATATCATTTGCGCACAGACGGGCCTGGCCGGCAGTTCCGTCCTCGAGCGCAGCGTGTTGCTGGCGGGACAGGTAGGCGTATCCGGCCATCTCACCATTCACGACGATGCCATCGTCTACGCCCAAAGCGGTATAGGCGGCGACGTGCCGGCCGGCGCGCGCATCTCCGGCTCTCCGGCGTTTGCGGCCAACGAGTGGCTGCGCGCCATCACCGCTTTTCCCAAGCTGCCGGAACTGCTGAAAAATGTGCGCGACCTGAAAAAAAGAATCGAGCGACTCGAAAATGACAAACGACAAGACATCTGACGGCCGCAAGCCGGTCGCCTACCTGGACCAGGATTTCTTGAATAGCCCGGATGCGCGCGCCATCCGGCTGCTGGCGGAGTATCTGGAGCCGCTGGCCGTCTTCCGCCACCAGAAGATCCGCGACACGGTGGTGTTTTTCGGCTCCGCCCGGGTGCGCGACGACGGACCCCTGGCGAAGTATTACGACGATGCGCGCAGACTGGCCCGTATGGTCACCGAGTGGGCCGCCCAGTTCACCGAGAACGGCACGCACCGCTTCGTGGTCTGTTCCGGCGGCGGGCCGGGCATTATGGAAGCGGCCAACCGCGGCGCGGCCGATGCCGGCGGCAAGACCATCGGCTTGAACATCGGCTTGCCGTTCGAACAGTTGCCCAATCCGTACATCACGCCCGGGCTGAGCTTTGAGTTCCACTACTTCTTCATGCGCAAGCTGTGGTTCGCGTATCTTTCGAAAGCCTTGATCGTGTTCCCGGGCGGCTTCGGCACGCTCGACGAGATGATGGAAGTGCTCACGCTCACCCAAACGCAGAAGCTGGCCAAAAAGGTCGCGATCGTGCTGTATGGGTCGAGCTACTGGAAGGAGATCATTAACTTCGATGCGCTGGTCCGGCATGGCACCATCGGCGCGGCGGACCTGGATCTGTTCCGGTACGCGGACGATCCGGAGACCGCGTTCGGCATGCTCAAGGAACACCTGACCACGCACCTGCAGCCCGAAACGCAGGAAACCCCCGCCATTTCCAAGTCGCGAAACCCGCAAAGGCCTGCCGGCGCGTAGTATTTCGCCGATCCGTGAAACGATTCCGTGGTAATAATCACTACAGGTATATCGCCCCTGGTTGGGGTGGAAACCCAGAACTCGTGGCGCAGGCTCTTCAGCCTGCCGCGCTGGCACTTTGCCAGCGCAGGCGAGCGAGAGTTCGCTCGCCGCCGACGTTCACGCCGGGCTTAAGAGCGGGTCCTGGAGGACCCGCGCAGGACCGGAGTCCTGCCCCACTTGGCGGAGGGAGGGAGCCAGTACCTGTGAGCCGGAACGTAGGATTATCGGCCGGAACCGTCGCACTCGTGGCGCTGGTGGTCCGCATCGTGTCTCCCACCGCCGGCGAGGCCGGACCCGCGGATACGGCCGGAAGCGCCGAGAAAACACAGGCGCGGGAAACCGCCCGCACTCCCCAGCCCTACCAAGGCCCGTGGATCGCTACGCGGCATTTTTTCGCGCCGTACGAGCCGCCGCCAACTTCCGTACAGGCCTCCGGTGCGCGGAGCGTGGACCTCGGCAATCCCGAAGATATCCTACGATGCTCCCGCGATCGGCAATGTCGCACCGAAGTGCGGCGATTCTTCGGATTGGGTGAGGCCGATCGCGCCGAATGCCTCCTGGCCACCGTGCCGGACCCCTTGCATACGCGGCTCGCGCTGTACACCGACCACTCCATCGAAGCGATTCGCAGAGGGGCGGGCGCCGCCAAGTGGGTTTTCGCCACCCAGTGGCTCCCATGGAACGACACAGCCGATCCCACGCAGACAGACCCCGCCAAAAAGGCGAACGAAAAACAGCCGGGTCTACTGGCGTTCCGGCCCGCCGTCGAAGAGGGTTCCGAGCAGACCGGGTTCAAGCCGGTCTGGGCAACCGGCGGGCTGCTGGTTTTTCTGGTTGGCGAAACGCCCACAGCCGGAATAAACCCCGATCAGTTTCAAATCGCGCGCGCCTACTCGCAGGCGCTCTGCACTCCGGGCTCGAATCCGGAAACCGTGAAAATCGTCGGACCTACATTTTCGGGCTCGTTCTATTCCCTAGCCGATTTGATCCTACAAGACAAGGCGAGCCAGCCGGGGAGAACATACCGGGTCCAAAGCGGCACGGCGCAAGGCTCGGGCGTTGCGGAAGCTTTCCAGGCACGCGCCGGAGTATCGTTCCATTCGGCAACCGACAACATCAGGGACCAGGACCGGCATTTCCGCCATCTGCTGGACGAGTTCCGCATACCTCCGCAAAGGGCCGCCGTGCTGGCGGAGGGCGAATCCACGTTCGGCAGAGCCGCGTCCCACGCGGGATCCGCCGAGGATATTCACGTCCTTCGGTTTCCCCGCGACATCTCGCATTTGCGGGACGCCTATCGCCAGGTGGTACAGGCTTCGAAATCGTCCCAGTCGCCCTCCCCTACTCTGGACTTCTCCTTGAAGGATTCCAGCGTTGGCGAGGACACCGTCCCCACTTACTCCCAAAAGCAAACACCTCTCTCGCAGAACGGCGTCATCAACGAGATTACCCGCGCCATCAAACACGACAATATCCGGATCGTGGAAGTCAGCGCCACCAATGTGCTCGACCTTTTGTTTCTGGCCGGCGTTCTGCGGCGGCAGTGCCCGGATACGCGGCTGCTGATCCTTAACGCCGATCTGCTGTTCGTACAGGCCGAGCAGTCCCAGCCGCTGGCAGGAACCTTGTTTCTTACCAGCTATCCGCTGTTCGCCGAAAGTAAAATATGGGAGGGCCGGAACGAGATCGCCATTTTCCCCGATACCCTCTCGGAAGGCATATTCAACGCCACGGTCTTGTCGCTGGCCGACCCGGCCGACCTCGAAAAAGCCCTGGCCGACTACGCATGGGAGTCTGTCGATTACCCCCCCGCCTGGCTCTTGACATTGGATCGCCGGGGATTCGCGCCCGTGAGGTTCTGGGCCAGGCACCCCACGCAGGAGAGACAAGATTGGTTCAAAGCCGTCCCGGGGATGAGTGGGCATACGGACCTCCGCAGAGTGTCTGCGTCGGGAAGCTTTATCCTTCTCTCAATCGCCTTTGCCCTGTTCAGCGCCGCCGCGGGCATCTGGATCCTGCGGGCGGGCTTCGCACCGCCGGAATCGGAAGATTCCTGGCGGGGATTTTATCTCTTTCTGTCCCTGCTGATCCTGATCGCCATACAGATCGCGCTGGCCATTGTGCGGCCCCGGCCATGGCCCCTGGTCCTGCTGGTTGGCTGCGGCGTACCGGCCTGGATCGCGGGGAAGATCGGATTCCGGCATTGGCGCCCCAGGCAACCCCGCTGGCTGGCCACGTGGCTGGGGATCGCCGCCGTGCTGTCGGCCGTCCTGCTGTGGCGGTTCTGCTGCGCGGGCGATGAAACGCGGCAACAGTTATTCGCTTTCCGGGCGGCCGAGATGCGCTTCGGGTCTTCCCCCCTGTGGCCGATCCTGGCGGCTGCCATTACGCTGTTGCTGTGGTGCTTCTTTCAAGTCCGGCGGCTGCATTTCGCTTTTTGTGAGCAGCCCGTCGCGATCGCCGCAGGCATGGAGAACCTTCTGAACGGGAGGCTCAAAGCGTTTCACGACGACTTCGTGGAATCGGCGCGTTCGGTGCTGGGGTTCACCGGCGACCAACGCATCTGGTTCGGCGCCGGCTTGGCCCTGCTAGTCCCGCTAGGCTGGCTGTTCCGCGTGGATCTGCGGCTCGGTGCCATCCTCGGTTCCATCGACGGCACACCGTACGACGTTCTATGCATCTCGTTGCAGGTCCTGGTGGTGGGACTGCTGCTGCTGACGTGCCGGCAAATCCGCGTCTTGTGGAGATCGCTGCACGGTTTCGCCGCCAACCTCGGCATGCTTCCTCTGGCCCGAGCTTTCACGTCCGTCTCCCCGGCGGGCGACAATCGTCCCATCTGGGCGCGGCGTTTCGATCTCCAGGCCCTGGACATTCACGCCAGTTCGTTGCGTATCCTGGACGACCTGGGGCTGCAGTCTGCGCAGTTACCGAACGACGGACCGTGCGCCGCCGCCGTGGCGCAATGGCAAACGGAATATCGCGGCCGGATCGACGGCGCGCTGACCGTCGGCAGTCGATTGGCGGACGTGCACCGCGGTCTCTGGACCTTCGACAACCAGGCAGCCAGCGGGCTGTGGAAGCAAATTCTAATGCCGCGGTGGGAGTCCGACGCGCTCGCCGGGAAGCTGGCCGGCGAACCACTCTCGAAGCCGCGCGAACCGGCGCCGGACGATCCCAAGAGCGTGCCCGCTCTGGCCGAAAATTTCCTGGCCCTGCATTACTCGCTGTTCGTGCTGTACGGCGTGCGGCAAATTCTAAACCTGCTGTGGTTCCCCTCTATCGGTTTCATGCTCTTGATGCTTTCTTTGAATTCTTATAGCTTTCAAGCCCCGCATCTGATTGGACGGTTTCTGATCGTGATGTTCGCCGCGATCGCGTTCATTCTGGGCAGTTGCATCGTGGAGATGGAGCGCAGTCCGATTCTGAGCGCCATCGCCGGCACCAAGCCGGGAGAGCTCAACAGCGCGTTCTATCTCAAGCTGGTCCGCTATGGGGCACTACCGATTATCGGTTTGCTGGCCTCGCAGTTCCCGTCCATCTCGGGCTTTCTACTCTCATGGATCGAGCCCGCGCTGGAAGCCTTGAACTGAATCGGCTTAAACGCCTGCCACCCATACCTTCTGCGCCGCCGACCGCCCCAGTTGCACGGATCGGCCGTCCACGCGCAGCGTCAGCGTGTCGTCGGCGTTGTGGGATTCCACGCTTACCCTGGAACCCGGCCGCACGCCCAGGCCTTCCAGATACTCCAGCAGCCGCCGGTCGCGCTCGTAGACGCTGCTCACGGCCACGGCTTCGCTGGCAGCGCTCTCGTCCAACGTCTTCAAGCCGCGGCGCCGCCGGTCGGCAGGCGTATCCAAACCCACGCGGTTGCCGTGTGGGCAGGCTTCTCCCGAGCCCAGCTTTTCCACCAGCTTGTGTTCGAAATCGGCCGACACGGCGTGCTCCAGTTGCTCCGCCTCTTCGTGGACCTTGTACCACTCCATGCCGAAAATCTCCGTCAGCATGCGCTCGATCAGATGATGCCGGTTCAAAATGCGATTGGCGATCTCGTGCCCGGCAGGCGTCAGCGTAAGGTGGCCTTCTTCTCCCACGTGAATCAGCGCATCGCGTTTCAGCCGCTTGATGGCCATCGTCACGGCGGGAGCTGTCACGTTCAGCCAGCGCGAGAGCGTGGCCGCCTTCACGGTTTCGCCCTCGGACTCGGCCTCCGCGATCGCCTTCAGGTAGTTTTCCTTTGAAATGGTGATTTTCACGCGCTTGCTAAGATTGTATCGCGCTGTGCGAGAATCGAGAACTGGACTCACCACTTATGGAGCAACTCCTCGCGGCCGTCCGATCGGCGTGCGTCTACGACCTGGCGCAGCCCTATTACCCAGGCATGCCGCACCATCCCAATCATCCGCCGTTCTTGTTCGGATTGAACAAGAAACATGGCGACTACGTGGCGCGCAGTGGCGCCAGTTCGGCGTCCGAAGGCCTGGCGTTGGGCGGACATGTGGGCACCCATATTGACGCGCTCTGCCATTTTTCGTGCGGCGGCAAGCTGCACGGCGGCGACGCGGCGGCGGACGCGCAAACCTACGCCGGCGGCCTCCAGCGCCATACCGTCGATACCATCGCGCCCATTCTGCGCCGCGGCGTGCTGCTGGATATCGCCGGGCAGATGGAAACGGACGCCCTGCCCGCCGATTTCGAGATCGCGCCCGAAAGTCTGGACGCGGCCGCGCGCCTGCAGCAGGTGGAAATCCGGCCCGGCGACGTGGTTCTGCTGCGCACCGGCTGGGCGCGCTACTGGGACGATGCCGCGCGATTCATCGCCCAGGTGCATGGGCCGGGACCGGGCGAAGCCGGCGCGCGCTGGCTCAGCAGCCGCGGTATATTCGCCGCCGGGTCGGACACCGTGGCCTTCGAAAAAGTGCCTGATTCCAACATGCCCGTACACGTCCATCTATTAGTCGAAAGCGGCATCCACATCATCGAGTGCCTGAACCTGGAACAACTGGCGGCCGAGCGGCGGTACACTTTTCTATTCGTGGCTGCGCCGCTGAAAATCCGCGGCGGCACCGGATCGCCCATCCGGCCGCTGGCTCTCGCATGACTACACCGTCCGACTTCGCCCCCGTCCGCGAGGGGGAGCAGATCGACACGCAGGCACTCGCCGCCTACCTGGACGGCAAACTCCCAGGCGTGCAAGCCGGATTGACCGTGCGCCAATTCCCCGGCGGGCACTCCAACCTGACCTATCTGCTGGAAGCCGGCGGATGCGAATACGTTTTACGCCGTCCGCCGCTCGGTCCGGTCGCTCCCAAAGCCCACGATATGGCGCGCGAGTACAACGTGCTGGCGGCCGTGCATCCTTTCTTTCGACAAGCGCCGCGCGTGTTCCTGCTGTGCGACGATCCGGCGGTGATCGGCGCGATCTTCTTCGTAATGGAGCGCCGCCGCGGATTGGTGCTGCGCCGTGAGATCCCCGCCGAATATGCGGGCGATCCCGGTTTCGGCCGCCGCGTGAGCGAAGCGTTCGTCGATTGTCTGGCGGGGCTGCACGCAGTGGATGTCAACCGCGTGATACTGGGCAAGCCCGCCGGTTTCCTGGAACGGCAGGTAAATGGCTGGGCCGAGCGCTTCGCGCGCGCCCAAACCGAACCGCTGCCGCAAATGGACCAGCTCATCCGCTGGCTGCGCGACCGCCTGCCGGAATCTCCGGCGCCCACGCTGGTGCATAACGATTACAAGCTCGATAACATGATGCTGAACGCCGGCGATCCCGGCCGCGTGGAAGCGGTGCTCGATTGGGAGATGGCCACCGTCGGCGATCCGCTGGTGGATCTGGGTTGCGTGATGTGCTATTGGCCGGAAGCCGGCGATCCGCCCGTGCGGCGCGATGCGCTCAGCGCCATCACTACCCTGCCCGGCTGGTTCACGCGCGCGCAGCTGGTGGAACGTTACGCGCGCCTCACTGGGCGCGACGTCTCCGGCCTCGGCTATTATGAAGTGTTCGGGATTTTCAAGATCGCGGTGGTCCTGCAGCAAATCTATTTCCGGTATCACCGCGGGCAAACGCGGGACGAGCGCTTCCGCAACTTCGACCAGCGCGTGCGCGGGCTCGTGAAGATCGCGGCAGGGGTCGCGGAGAGAGCGGGGTGAGTTCCCTCTATCTGATCCGCCACGGCCAGGCCGGCACGCGCGGGCAATACGATGCCCTGTCCGATCTCGGCCGGCGGCAGGCATATTTGTTGGGCCAGCATCTGGCGGCGCAGAAAATTTCCTTCAAAGCGCTGATCGCCGGAGGGCTGAATCGCCAGCGGCAGACCGCCGAACAAGTCTGGCGGGCATACCGTGAAGCGGGCGCCGCGATTCCCGATATCGTCTCCGAGCCCAATTGGAACGAATTCGACATGACCGGCGTGTTCAGCGAATTCGCGCCACTGCTGTGCCAGGCCGATCCGCGGTTCAAACAGGATTACGAGGAATTGTTGCGGAAGCTGGAGGACAAGCATTCGCCCATCCACCAAGCCTGGACCGACTGCGATACGCAGGCGATGCGCGCCTGGATGGAAGGCCGCTACCCGTGCCGCACGGAATCCTGGGTGGCGTTCAACCAACGCGTCCTCAGCGCCCGCCGGTCGCTGGGCGGGTTTCAGCCCGGCGACGCCGTGGCGATCTTCACGTCGGCCACCCCCATCTCGATCTGGGTGGCGGCGGCGCTGGGCGTATCGAACGGCAAGATCATGCGCCTGGCCGGCGTGATGTACAACTCCGCCGTCACCACGCTGCGCCTGCGCGACGAAGACCTGATGTTGTTCAGCTTCAACGGAGTGCCGCATCTCCCAGACCCACCCCTTCGCACCTTCCGTTAACTTGCTTTGGGTCCGGCTTAGTGGGGCGGGCTCGCAGCCCGCGCGGGCCTCGCAGGCCCGCTGTTCGGCGACGCCTTCACAGGCGAACCCGGCAAAAAGCCGGCAGAACGCTAGTAAAAGTAAACGCAATGCGTGAGAAGTCAACTGGGTAACTTAGCTTTAATAAGCGACGGGCTCTCCAGCTTCAGCTTCGCGGCAGGCGGCCTCCGAGGCCGCCGCAGGCTGCGAGCCTGCCCCACCAAAAGCCATGCGCCGCCGCGGGTTGCGCGCCCCAGAAGCTGCGCACGTCATAATGGTACAAATGCTGTCGCGTTCCTGCGTACTGCTCTTGGCCGCGCTCCCCTGCATGGCAGGCAGCGATCCCCAACTCGTCTGGTTTAGCCCCGAAGCGCCCGGCGACTGGCCCGACGGCAGAGTCGGCCAGGTGGATTACATCGATCTGTTCACCCCCGGAGCGCCGTGGCCCAACGCCGCGTCGCACGTGCAAGTATTCAAATTCGCCGCGAGCGAGTTCGTCGGGGACCTGCCCGGTGAACTGACCGATGGTCAGTGGCAGCAGGTCTTTGCCAACCTGGCGCAACGCGGCATCGCTTTAGCCGTCGAGTTTGGGCCGTTATCCGCGGCAACCTGCGGCGCCGGCGTCGAAGGATTCTCGGGCGGCGCGGCTCTCCTAGTGGCCCAGAAAATCCAAAGCTTGGGAGCATCCCTGCAATATGTTGCCATGGACGAGCCCTTCTACTACGGGAATATTTATACCGGGCAGAATGCCTGCAATTGGACTGCGCCACAGATTGCCGCCGGCGCCGTCCAGTCCATCGCCCAGATACGAACCGTGTTTCCCACCGTAATAGTCGGAGACATCGAACCCGTCCCCGCCGGGACGCCCGGTTGGCTGGCCAGTTACACCGCGTGGCTGGACGCCTGGCAGATCGCCGCCGGTTCCCCGCTGGCCTTCTTCCATTGCGACGTGGACTGGGATGCGTATTCCGGCTGGATCGCCGGCGTGAATTCCATGCGGCAAGCGCTGGCCATTCGGGGCATCCCGTTCGGGCTGATCTACAACGGCTTGGGTATGACCAGCGACGCGTCTTGGATGAGCGCCGCCGAAAGCCATTTCCTCGATTACGAGTTGCATGGCGGCGCCATTCCGGACCAGACCATTTTTCAAACCTGGGAGACTTATCCAACGCATGTCTTGCCCGAGACCGATCCCGACGCGCTCACCTATCTGGTCGATTATTATTATCGAACGCGAACCAGCCTGTCGCTGACGTCCACGGCCAATCAAGCATCCGGTAAGTTGCTCGACAACGTGGGCAATCCGATCCCCTCCGCGCCCGTGGTTCTTACTCTGCAGCCGGTAGCCGGACCCGGTGTACTCTCCACATACACCATAACGGGAACGGTTCCCACGGCGGCGACGGATGTCTCGCAGGCCGTGGTCCAAATCTGCATCAACGAATGCGACCCGGCCCAGGGGCCCGTGGACATGAACGTCTACTCCTATCAATATGCGGACGCCGGCACGAATGCTACGCAGAATTTCACAAACGGCCTTACTGGCTGGGGAGTTCAGGGCCCCCCGGACGGCAACGCTACCGTGCAGATCGCATCGGACGCCGGCGGCCCATCGCTCCTGATTCAAGCCACCGCCGCGCAACAGACCTGGGTAAATTCGTCTCCGTTCGCGGTCACACCGGGAAGCTCGTTTAACTTGACCGTGCAGGCGCGCGTCGCGCCGGCATCCACAGGCAATGCCATCTTATGCCTCGTGTTCCTGATTGGCGGCGTCGAAGTGGATTCCGTGGCCCCGCGAGTCACTCTGCCCTTCACGCCGGGAACTGCCAGCCTGGGCAGCGTGCAAACCGGCAGCGACGGCAGCTATAGTCTGGCGTTCCCTCCGCAGGCCGCGGGCGTGTTTCAGTTGCAAGCCTCGTTTGCGGGATCGGATACGCTCTGGCCCGCATTTGTAAGTGCGCCGATGAATGGCGCGCCTTCGATTAATACAAATGGCATCGTCAACGCGGCGGACTACCAGGCGGAGCCGCTGTCTCCGGGCGCCTGGTTCACTGTCTTTGGCCAGAACCTTGGCGCGGCTGGGGTGTGGAGTAGCGCGGATACGACCGTCTTAGGCGGCGCCAGCGTGTCGGTCTGCGGCTTTCCGGCGGCCGTTTCGTACAACTCCGGCCCTCCCGCGGCAAATTCGGCGGCGGGCTGGCAGATCGACGCATTGGCGCCGGACGGCGCCGCTGGGCAGTCGTCCTGCCCCGTCGTCGTCACAGTAAACGGCCAGGCGTCGCCACCGGTAAGCGTCGCCACCGCTGCCGCCGTTATGGAGTTGTTTCTTCTTGCCACACCCTCCGGCGCATTGCCGATCGTCACGCATGCCGACTACAGTTTGGTCGGACCAGGCAGCGCAGGTCTGAACCCGGCGAAGCCCGGCGAGGCGTTGATCGCATGGGGCACCGGCGATTGCACACTTCCAGCCATTACCGTGGGCAACGCCAGCGCGACCGTCTTCTTCTCCGGGCGAGTTGCCGCGGGCCTTTGCCAAACTAACTTCTACGTGCCCAATAGTCTCAGCGGGCCGGCCCAGTTGCAAGTATCTACCTCCATGAACTCCTACATTTTGTGGGTTGTCCCATAGCTCCTATTACGACCATGCGAATTATCGAAACCATTGAAGAACTACAATCTCTAATCGGCCAAGAAGTAGCGGTGGGCGATTGGTTCCCCGTCGAGCAAACGCGCATCGACGCCTTCGCCGACGCCACCGGCGACCACCAGTGGATCCATCAGGACGTGGAACGCGCCAAAACCGAGTCGCCTTTCGGCCGCACCATCGCGCACGGCTTCCTGACGCTGTCGTTGCTCAGTTGCCTCTCGCACGACTGCTTCGAGATCCGCGGCGATTTCAAGATGCGCATCAATTACGGACTGAACCGCGTGCGTTTCCCCGCCCCGGTGCTGTCCGGTTCACGCATCCGGCCGCGCTTCACGCTGCAATCGCTGGAGCCGTTCGATGAGGGGTATCAGGCGGTGTGGGTGGTCGCCATGGAGGTGGAAGGCGGCCGCAAGCCGGCGCTATACGCCGAATGGGTGGTGCGGCTGTATACTTAGCCCGTTTCAGGCCACTACACAGCTTCGCCCTTGCCAGCCAATCTGCATCACGCGGCCGTCTTCAACCAGCACGGGCACCGCCCGCTGGCCGCCGGCAAGGGCTTTCATGCGCGCCAGCGCATTTCCGACGTGTAAGGACAGCGCGACGCGCCGTAAAGTTCGAAAGGCGATCTCTGGGGAACGGCTCCGGGGACCGCCAGTGGCGGCGGGCGTCAGGCAGCGCCCTGCGAGACCCGCCACAGCGGCCAGAGATCCCCTCGCCGTTCCCCTCGCGCTCACGCGGTCTGTTCACCCCTGAGCGTTATACTCGCAATATTACATTTTTTCTTGGTACATTGGATAGAGCCATATTGAGCAAATGTATTGGACCATTGGAGGGCGGGCAATCCTGCCCGCAGCGGCTTTCAGCCGGCCAAGGCCACGAGGCTCAGCAAAGCTCGACCCATGCCCAAAGCCGCCAGTTCCCTGGACCTCACCCTGAACGAACGCCCGGCGGGCGTGCCCCTCACCCGCTGGCTGCGTGAAGAACTGCGCCAGGCCATCCTCGATGGCCGCCTGCGTCCGGGCGCCCGCCTGCCCGCCACGCGCGACTTTGCGCGACAGTATGGCGTGTCCCGCGGCACTACGGTGACCGCATTCGAGCAATTGCAGGCGGAAGGCTACTTGAGGAGCCAGGTCGGCGCCGGCACATTTGTCGACGAGCGGTTGCCTCAACACCGCCCCGCGGCCAAAAGACCACCGCCGGTAGGGCGGCGTCTCCTCGCGCCCTTGACCGGGTTGACGCTCTTCCACACCGCGCGCCCGTTCCGCTGCTATGAGCCGGCCCTGGCGGAGTTCCCCGTCGACATTTGGGCGCGTATCGCCAGCCGGCGTCTGCGGCAGGTCTCCGCAGCGCTGCTCGCCGGCAGCGGCGCGCGCGGATACGCGCCGTTGCGCGAAGCGCTGGCGGGCTACCTGGGCTCGTCGCGCGGCGTGAATGCGACCGCCGACCGCATCATGATCGTGTCGGGCGTGCAGCAAGCCCTCGACCTGCTCGCGCGCCTGCTCATCCAGCCCGGCGACCCGGTGTGGATGGAAGATCCCGGATATTTCGGCGCCACCACCGCTTTCCGCAATGCGGGAGCGCGCATCGTGCCTGTCCCTGTGGACGAGCACGGCCTCTCCGTCTCGCAAGGCCGGCGCGCATGCCGGGCCGCCAAGGGCGCCTATCTGACTCCCGCCCACCAGTTCCCGTTAGGAATGACCATGCCGCTCGAACGCCGCTTGGCCCTTCTCGCGTGGGCGCGCGAAGCCGGCGCTTTTCTGATCGAAGACGATTACGACAGCGAGTATCGCTTCGAGGGCCGCCCCGCGCCCGCGCTACAGGGGCTGGATAAGGGCGGCAGCGCGATCCTGGTGGGTAGCTTCAACAAACTGCTGTTTCCCGCCTTGCGCTTGGGCTACATCGTGGCGCCCGCCAGCCTGGTCGATCCCTTGCTGGCGCTCCGCTTCGGAACGGACCACCATGCGGCGGGCCTCGACCAGGCGATTCTCTGCGACTTCATTGTCGAGGGGCACCTGGGGCGTCATATCCGCCGCATGCGCGAGCTGTACGCCGCCAGGCTCGCGGCTCTGCAGGAAGGCGGGCGGAAATATCTGAAAGGTCTGCTGGAAATTTCGCGCGTCCAAGCGGGCCTCTACACCGCCGGGTTCCTGCGCAATGGCATGACGTCGCGCGAAGCCGAGGAAGCCGCCACGCGCCACAACATCGAGAGCATGGGTATCGACCGCTTCGCCCTGCGGCGCACGGAGGTGCATGGCCTGGTGCTGGGCTTCGCCGCGTTCGACGAGGGCCGCATCCGGCGCGGAATCCAGGGCCTGGCGGCTGCGCTGGAGCCGCGCAGTTCCGTGCGCCGCAGCGAGCCTCCCAGGCCGATATCGCGGATGGTCTGAATATACTCCGGGCTGTGCCGCGCCGGCTCGATCTTCGCCCGCGGCGTCACCGTTACCGAAGCGCACCCCCGCCGCGACAGAAAGTAAGCCAACAGACGGAATTCCTTGGCACCGCCAGGTTCATGTCGTACCGCTGGCGATTGCGCTCGATCCGGGAGTGGGGCAGGACTCCAGTCCTGTCAGGATGGGCCTGCGGCCCACCAATAGCGATTAAACCATGGAGGGCGGGCAATTCTGCCCGCAGCCGGCTTTCAGCCGGCTTGGCCGCCTGAAAGGCGGCTGCGGCCAGGATTGGCCGCCCCACAAGAGGTTTTCGACCGTGCGCGGGAAAACTACCAAGCGAGCGTGAGGCCGTTTGCCACGCCGGCCGCCAGTCCAAATACCGGCCCCAGGGCGAGAGTGGTCCGTGCCTCGCCCGACGAATCTCCATTCATGGAATGTCGGCAAATTGGCCGTTCTTGAGGACCAGAAACGACTCGCGAGCCGCGCCAGTCATGAGCTGTTTCTCCGCGGTGTCGATGCCCTCGTCCGCCAGTTGGAAAGTTCCATGGTGGATCGCGATGCTGGTCTTGGCGGCCAGGATCCGGTGCGCCCGAGCCGCCTCCTCCGGACCCATGTGCACGGGCGACATGAACCAACGTGGTTCGTAGGCTCCGATCGGCAATAACGCAAGTCGCGGCGATCCGAACTTTTCCCGAATCTGCGCGAAATGAGGTCCGAAGGCGGTGTCCGCGGCGAAATATACGATCCGCTCCTGGCATGCGATCACATACCCGCACCACAGCGTCGCGTTGCGGTCGTGAATTCCCCGGCTTGAGAAATGCAGCGCGGGGACGCAGTGAATGGTGCATCCCGCCAGTGCCAGCGATTCGCCCCAATCCAACTCATGCGCGGGCCCGATATGCTCCGCGCGCAGCAGCCGAGCCACGCCAGCCGGAACAATGAATGTAGAATCTCCCCGCGCCGCCAACCGCCGCAGCGTCGGTAGATCCAGGTGGTCATAATGATTGTGGCTGATCAGCACGGCATCGATCGCGGGCAGATCCTCCCAAGCTACGCCCGGTTTTCTCCGCCGCCGCGGACCTATCCAGGACAAAGGACTCGCGCGCTCGGACCAAATTGGATCGGTCAAAATGTTTGTCCCCTGTTGTTGGATGAGCACGGTCGAGTGATTCACCAGAGTCACGCGCAGTCCGCTGCCTTCCACGCGCCGGGGCGGTATGGATGGAGCGACATCCGAAATGAAACGCGGCGACGGTTCCGGCCGGCTGGTCAGCTTCCATCGCAGGGCGTCGAGAAACCCGGGCGCTTGCGGAGCATCCGGATTGTAGAAGCGCTTTCCGTCAAAGTGCTTAGGAAATCCGCGTTCGTCCGCGTTCATCTGTGGCTCAAAATCCTAACTACGCGAAACCCCACATTATGCAGCCGGCTCACCGGAAATTCGAAGTTCCGCGCCGTCACCCGGCAGTACTTCCCCGGATCCAGCCAGCTCCCCCCGCGAAACACGCGATACGACCCTGCACTCGGGCCTTGCGGATCCACCGCCGGACTCTCCGCGTAATAATCGTGGCCGTACCAATCCCGCACCCACTCCGCGACGTTTCCCAGCGTGTCGTACAAGCCCCGCGCGTTCGGCTGCTTTCCGCCAACCGGCTGCGTGCGGTCGCCCGAATTGTCCTTGTACCAGGCGCCCGCGGCGAGCTCGGCGGCATCGTCCTTGCACGCGTACTCCCATTCCGCCTCGGTCGGCAGCCTGTAAGTATGATCGCGATCGCGCGCGTTGAGCCGCGCCAGAAATGCCTGGATGTCGTCCCACGACACGCTCTCCACCGGCAGCGACGCGCCCTTGAAGTAGCTCGGATTACTGCCCACCGTGGCGCCCTCCGGCGTCGTCCGCAGCGCCCCGGCTTTCGCATGCGGATCGACCATCGCAGTTTCCCATTGCGCTTGTGTCACTTCGAATTTTCCGATCTCGAAATCCTGGCTGGTCCGCACGCGATGCGCCGGCTGTTCATCGGCCTCGCCGCCCGCCGAGCCCATTTGAAACTCGCCCGCCGGGATGCGCACCATCCCGCTGCCATCCAACAATGCCGTCAGACCGTATGCGGCCGGGTCCCGCTGCGCATGTGATCTCCCCGCCAGCGCCAGCGCCGAAATGCCAAGAAAACGCCGCCGCGGTAACCGATCTTTGAATTCAAACGCCATTTTCAGATGTATTATAGAATAACAAGCCATTCGGAGCCGGAGGTAACGCACTGAAGCCGCGAACGATTGTGATTGCCGTCTCGATGGCTGCATCCCTGTGCGCGGCGGACGCCCCTTCGGTCGATTTCGATTCGGCTGTGAAGCCGGTGTTGTCCAAGACCTGCGCGCTCTGCCATAACGACAAGCTGTCCTCCGGCGGCCTCAACGTGAAGCTGCTGATGGCGCCGGGTTCCATCGCCGCCTATCGCGATGGATGGGAAACCATCCTCGACAAACTGCGCGCCGGCGAAATGCCGCCAAAAGGCATTCCCCGCCCGCCGGAGCCGCAGATGCAGGCCCTCATCCACTACGTGGAAGGCGAGTTCGAAAAGGCCGACCGCAACATCAAGCCCGATCCCGGCCACGTCACCGCCCGGCGCCTCAACCGCAGTGAGTATTCCAACACCATCCGCGATCTGCTGGCCGTCGATTTCCGCGCCGAAAAAGATTTCCCCACCGACGACTCCGGCTACGGCTTCGATAACATCGCCGACGTCCTGACGATTTCTCCGGTGCTGATGGAACGCTACATGGACGCCGCCGAAATCATCGCGTCGCGCGCCATGGGGGCGGATCCGCTGCCCCAAAAGCCCCTGGAAGCGCAATACCACGCCAAGGACAAAACCATTCGCCGTCCGGACGTCAGCACCATCGAAGCGTCCCACCGGGTCGAATGGGATGGCGATTACACTATCCGCTTCGGCATGCCCGGCGAGCGCGCCGCCGACGCCAAGCCCGTAACGCTCGGCTTCTGGATGGATGGCACGCTGATGAAGACGCTGCCCGTCGAAACCAAGCCGTCGAAGCTGGTCTACTTCGATCCCTACTCCGAGGCCGAAGTGCGCATGTACCTGCCTTCCGGCGATCACGTTTTCCGCGCGGGCTTCATCGACGACGACTTTGTGAAAACCGTGTCCGACAAGGACGCGTACAACAAGAAAAAAAACAAGTTCTTGGATTCGATCGTCTTCGTGGGGCCGTTCCCCACCGACGTCGAGCGCGCCAGCCGCAAGAAGATTTTGATTTGCGATCCCAAGTCCGGCCCGGCTTGCGTCGATAAAATTGTCACGGCTCTCGCGCATCGCGCTTACCGGCGGCCCGCCACGCGCGCCGAAGTCGCATCGCTGTTGAAGTTCGTCGCGCTCGCCCGTTCCCGCGGCGAGACCACCGAGCAAGGGATCCAACTGGCCATCGAAGCCATGCTGGTAACGCCGCAGTTTCTCTTCCGCATCGAGCACGATCCCAACCCCACCGATGCGCAAGATGTGCACCGCATTTCGGACATCGAGCTGGCCTCGCGGCTCAGCTATTTCCTGTGGAGTTCCATGCCCGACGACGAACTCCAGGGCCTGGCCGAGGCGGGCAAACTGCACGATCCGGCCGTGCTCGACGCGCAGGTGAAGCGCCTGATGGCGGACCGGCGCTCGGCCGCGCTGGCCGCCAACTTCGCCGGCCAGTGGCTGGAAATCCGCAATCTGGACGTGGTGAAGCCCGACCCCGACAAGTTCCCCGAGTGGGGGCCGGAATTGCGCGACGCCATGAAGACCGAGACGCGCATGTTCTTCGAATATGTGTTGCGCGAGGACCGCCCCCTTTCCGATTTCATCGACGCCAAGTATACGTTCCTGAATGCGCGCCTGGCGAAGTTTTATGGCATCGCGGGAGTCACGGGGCCGGATTTCCGCCGCGTGGAGCTGACCACCGGCCAGCGCGGCGGGCTGCTCAGCCAGGCCAGTGTGCTTACGGTTTCCAGCTACCCTACGCGCACATCCGTGGTGCTGCGCGGCAAGTATGTGCTGAACAATATCCTGGGCTCGGAAATTCCGCCGCCGCCGCCCGACGTGCCGGCTCTCGATGAAAGCGCCGTGGGCACGCTGATGTCGCTGCGCCAGCAGATGGAGAAGCACCGCGCCGATCCCATGTGCTCCACTTGCCATAACAAAATGGACCCGCTCGGCTTCGGCCTGGAGAATTACAACGCCATTGGAAAGTGGCGCACCGAGGACGGCAAATTCCCGGTGGATTCCAGCGGCACGCTGCCCAACGGCAAATCGTTTAAGACGCCGGACGAGATGCGTGCGCTGCTGATGGCGGGGCTGCCGCAATTCTCGCGCTGCCTGACGGAGAAAATGCTGACCTATGCGCTGGGCCGCGGGCTGCATCCCTACGATCGGCCGACGGTGAATGGCATCAATCGCGATATGGCGGCGTCAGGCTATCATTTTCAATCTCTGATTTTCGAGATCGTGCACAGCGCCCCGTTTCAAATGGGCCGCGCCGACGTGGCACCATCCGGCCCTGTGGGGCAGACATCCGGGTCTGCGCGGGTTCTCCAGAACCCGCCCTTCAAAGAGGCAGCTCAACGATGATCACCAAAAAATCCCTCCCCAGACGCACCTTCCTCCGCGGCATGGGCACCGCCGTCGCCCTCCCCTTCCTAGACGCTATGGTGCCCGCCCTCTCCGCCGCCACGCGCGCTTCCAAGCCACCTGTCCGCATGGCCTTCGTCTACGTGCCCAACGGCATCATCATGGACGGCTGGAATCCCGATTACGAAGGACCGCTCGCTGAGCTCCCCCGCATCCTAAAGCCCCTTGAGCCCTACCGCCAGGACATCACGCTATTCGGCAATCTGACCCACAACACCGGCCGCGCCCTGCTCGACGGCGCCGGAGATCACGGACGCTGCTGCGCCTCCTATCTCACCGGCGTGCAGCCGCGCAAGACCGTCATCGATATCAAGGCCGGCGTCTCTTTCGACCAGATCGTGGCCAATCAAGTGGGCAAGCAGACCCGCTTCCCTTCGCTCGAACTCGGCATGGAGGATGCGCGCCAGGCCGGCGATTGCGACTCCGGTTATTCCTGCGCGTATACCAACAATCTGGCATGGAAGAGCGAGACCCAGCCCCTGCCGCCCGTGCTCGACCCGCGCGCCCTTTTTGAACGCCTGTTCGGCAATGGCATGGCGCTTACGCCCGCGGCCCGCGCGCGCGAGAATCTCTATCGCCGCAGCATTCTCGATTTTGTCAGCGACGACACACGCAAGCTGGAAACCGATCTCGGCCCCACCGACCGCCGCAAGCTCGACGAGTATCTTTCCTCCATCCGCGAAATCGAGCGCCAGATCGAAAAAGCGGAGAAGGACAACGCCCAAATCGATCCGCACATGGAGAAGCCCTACGGCATCCCCGCCGATTTCGCCGAGCACTTCAAGCTGATGTCCGACAAGATGACTGTGGCCTTTCAATCGGACCTCACCCGCGTCATCACCTTCCTGGTCACGCACGAAGGCACCTCGCGCCCCTACCGCGAGATCGATATTCCCGATGGCCACCATCCGTTGACCCATCACCGCAACCAGCCGGATCTGATCGAGAAGGTCGAAAAAATCAATTCCTATCACGTGCGCCAGTTCGCCGCCTGGATTAGGACGCTGCGCTCCATCCGCGAAGGCGATGGCTCGCTGCTCGACAATTGCATGATCGTCTATGGCGCCGGCCTTTCCGACGGCAATCGCCACCTGCACGAAGATCTGCCCACCTTGATCGCCGGTCGCGGCGGCAGTCATTTCAAATCCGGACGCCGCATCGTCTACCGGAAGGAGACGCCCATGTGCAACCTCTATCTGGCGATGATGGACCGCATGGGCGTGCACGTCGAGCATTTCGGCGATTCCACCGGCCGTCTCGACGCGTTGGATCTTACCTGACATGCAGTTTCCGGGAGCGGCCAAACCACCCGTCGGCATCGTGTTCGACGCCGCCATGGACCGCATCGACGACGTGCTGGCGCTGGCCATGCTGCACGGCTTCGAGGGCAAAGACCAGGCGCGCATCGCGGCCATTTGCGTTAGTACGGGGGATCTGCGCGCCGCCCAGTTCTGCGATGCGGTGGGCCATTTCTATGCCAGCGCCACCACCGGTCAGGCGGCCATGTTCATGCACTTTACGCCGATCGGTTTGGCTGACGGCAAGCCCGCCGCGGAGTCTACCCTGTTCACCAAACCTGCTGCGGCGACGACCATCAAAGGTATTGACGACACGGCCGACCCCGCGACGCTGATCCGAAACGCACTAATGGGCCAGTACGACCAAAATGCAGCCGTGGTACTTAGCGGACCGGCCACCGATCTCGCGAAGTTACTGGATATGTTTGGCGTGAAAGATTGGATCGCGCGCAAAGTCAGATTACTTTGTGTGGCCGAAACCGGGGTTCAGGCGGACGCCGCCGCCGCGCGGAAAGTCTTTACCGAGTGGCCCACACCGATCATGATGGTGGGGCGGGAAATCGGCGACGCGCTGCCATTTCCCGGCGCGAGCATCGATAAGGATTTCGCATATTCGAGCACCCATCCCATAGCCGATGCTTACCGCGCTTACAAGCCCATGCCGTACGATGCGTCATCCTGGGCCATGGCCGCGATGCTCTACGCGGTACACCCCAACGACGGCTACTTCAAACTTTCCGGCAGCGGCAATCCTCGCGCGCTGACTCTCGATCCCGAGCAGAAGGAACGCATTATCCGGACTTACATCGAGATGGCCAGCGCCAAGCCCGTTCCACGTAAGCCGCGCCGTCCGCCCGACGATAAAGACAAAAAGGAAGAAGAAAAGAAAAAGGAACTCGCAAAATAGTGTTGTGGGGCAGGCTCGCAGCCTGCGGCGGCCTCGTAGGCCGCCATGAATTGAGCCGTTTCACCAACGCGTCCTACTGCGCGCTGTGCCGTAACTCAACCTCTTCCGCCGCGGAGGATCAAAATAATCAAGTTACTGCATTTTAATCGGTGCCTATCGTCGGGCCATTTGCGTCCTTTTTCGGCGTGGGCCGGTTGATTAGCGTTAATTTGTAACGCGGATTGAACACGCAAAAAGCATTGACTTGCGCGCCCGTAAGGCTTATTATTGCCAAAACAGGTAAATCACCTGTCTAGAGGAACGGATTTGCGACCGCCGATGATCGCGATTTTCATGATCTTGACCTGCGCAGCCTTTGTTCCCGTGACGGGTACGGTCACGGCGGGGAAGCCGTACAGCACCGCGGGCCGCGAGTGCTTGGGCTACCTGCTTGCTTACTCTCTGAACCCAGCGCCGGGTCCTCTCAGCCTGATTTGGCCCGCAACTCTCCCCGGCATCCCGGACTTTGAACCATCGCCCTTCGCCATTCCCACTGCCGTGAACGGATACGTACGCTCCTGCATTCGGTTCAGGCCTATGTATCTTAGAGTCCGGACAGAAACCAACCACGAAACTTAGAGTGCCATTTCGCCTGGACGTACTAGAGTATGCTCGCCGGCGGCCTTTCTATCAAGGGTTATCGCTCCCGCCGCGCAGCTCGCGCAGCAGCAACCTACGCTGAAGTTGATCACCCGATCAGTGTTAGGCGCTTTCTCGCCTCGCAGGCCTGCGGCGCCGGCGGTTAGCGCCAGGCCCAGCATCATCCAAACGTCCGTCGTCGACCGTCCGGCTGGGGGCTTCACGTGTGATTTAGCACAATGCACGATTAGTCCGCGATTTGGTGCTTGACCTCACCTATACATTGGTCCATAATCCTAACAGACATTTGTAATTTGACGGCAATGGCGCTGGTTTTCTGGAGTATACTGGACTAATTAGCATCGAATGAACACCGGCACAGCAATTAAGGAGGCAACGTGCGGTTCTTTGGATCCCCCCCCTGCGGTAGTGGCGGGCCTCTTCGCGCTCCTGGCGTCATCGAGCGCCTTGGCGCAAGATTATTCCTGCACCCCCACCAACTTTAGCGTGTGGACAGCCCAGTACAATAACCAGCGCACGGGGGCGAACACGTCGGAAGGCTGCCTTACTCCCACAAACGCTGGAAGCGGAACGATGGCCCAGCAGCTTCAGCTCCTCACGCCCTCAGAGCCAAACACGCGCTCGCCATCGAGCCCGACCGCTGCCGCGTGCTGCTCGGCGAGTTACACCGGCGGCTCCGGCTACAACCCGGTCTACGCTCAGCCGCTCTACGTTTACCAAGCTACGGTTACAGGCGCGACAGGCGGCACGGCGAATATTGTCGTTGTCGCGACGCTAACCGACCAGGTCTTCGCCTTCGACGCCACTGCCACGCAGAGCACAACCAACCCGTGCAACGCATCGGTGCCCTGGGGAAAATGGTACTGGTCTCGAAACTGCTCGGAGGAGGCAGCAGCGGCGACTGTTACTCGTCGGATGGGGCGGGCGCGCCAATACCTGCGCCCGGCCCTTCGCTCCCGGCCGCTGGCATCTTGTCCACGCCGGTCGCCTATCTGGCGGACAACGTGGTCTATGTCGTGGGTGGGTGTAAGAACGAGGCCACTGGAGGCATCTACCGGTACCTGCACGGGTTGAGCCTCGCGGACGGCACCGATGAGTTTACGCCCGTAGCCGTAGGCTCCGGGGTCTACGCCCCGGCTTCGCCGAACGTTGCCGGCGTTTCGCCTTCCGGCTGCACCACGAACTGCGTCGTAAAGTTCGCCGCCCAGTACCAACTCCAGCGGCCCGCCCTCCTGCTCGACAAAGGCGAGATCTATATCGGTTTCGGCGTCGGAAATGGAAGCGAGACTGAGTTTTCATACCCGTATCACGGCTGGCTCATCGGCTATCCTACATCCAGCATCGAAAGCGGGTCGAATTTCGCGTTCGCCGCCACCACTATACTGGATCCCTCCGGGACGCCTCTGGTCGGGTGTACCGGCAACACCAGCCCGCCTTGGACCAACGAATGCGGCTTGGGCGGCGGCCACTGGAGGAACCCAGCCGTGTTCTCCGGGAGCAGTCAGGACTTTGTTCTGGCTGCCATGGGCAACGGAGGATTCCAGGCGCCAAGTTATGGCTCGACCACCGCCTACAGCTACTGCGAATCGGTGGTGAGCTTCACCCAGAGCACCACCTGCAACACGTCCAGCTCGCCAACGCCGTGCGCCCCAAATGGATTCTTTACCCCCAGCGCCTTCGGCACGATGAACGCAAACGACGAGGACATGGGCGGCTCCGGCATACTGGTCACGAACCCACCCGCGCCCCAGGCGCCTCAACTGGTCACGTTCGACAAGTCCGGCCAAGGATACGCCCTGAATTCGAATCCCTCCACCGGCGGGCTCACCGGATACAACACAACGGACTGCACGCCGAGCTGCGAGTTCGCCGGCTCGCTCACCAGCCCAGCCAGCGGATTCAGCGGCCCCTGTTACGGCGGACTGGGGAACGCCAATAACCTGCCGTGCGACTCCGTCTTCAGCCAGGTCTACTTTGACGGCTACCTTTTTTTGTGGCCCCGCCTGGAGGACTTCGATTGGTGCTACCCGAGCAGCGGAACCTTCGTCTGCGATCCGCAAACGGGTAAGCTGGACGACGACAATCTCTCGCCATCGGGCTTCCCCGGCGGTACCCTGACCCTCTCTTCCAGCAGCGGAACGGACCTATCCACCGCTATCCTGTGGGGCGTTTTGAATCCCAACGGGGCAAACCCCTATGTGGAGCCGGACGCCGCTCCGGCAAACTTCGCAGGGCACCTCAGAGCGTATCAATTGGTGACGGCGCCCAGCGCCGGCACCGCCTTCGACGTCACTAAGCTGTGGACGAGCGTGGATAAGTGGCTGGCGTCAGTCTTCGCGCTTCCCATCGTGGCAAACGGCAGCGTGCATGTCCCTACGTACGACAACGGCGTCGTGGTGTACCACCCGTAGCGGTAACGGCCCCAGGAGCCATCCATGCAATTACTAAGGTATGGGCACGCGTCCGCGATCCTTCTACTTCTCACCGGCAGCAGCGTCGGTGAAGCGTGGTGGCAGCCCCGCCCCCCGGTACCAGCGACCAGCAAAGGTACCCTGACTCTACTGACTGGATTCGGCCCGGAGTACGGCGAGCCCGGGCTGCTCGTCGAAGTTTCGCCCGGCAAGTTCGTGGGCATAGCCGTTGGCGGCAACGCCGCCGCATTCACGCTGACCAGCCAGGGCACCCTCTCGACCCTGTATACGTTCCTCGCAAGCGCCGGACCAGTGCAAACAGTGGTCCAGGCAATAAACGCAAGGATTTACGGCACCCAGAACGCCGGGAACTTCAGCCTGGGCCTTGGCGGGGGCGCTAAGACATACCCGCCGCCAACGGGTTTCCCGCCCGTGGTTTCGATCCAGTTGCCCGACGGCAGCCTCTTCGGGACGAACGCTGCCGGTCTCGGCCACAACGCCTTGGTGCAGATGACGATTGGCGGCACTGAGACTATTCTACACAACTTCTCCGCGACGGAAGGCACACCGTACGGCCTGCCCATCAGGGCGTCCGATGGCAATTTCTATGGCATTTCCGCGGTAGCCAGCGGCACCGGCCAAGCATCGACCTCGGCGCTAGTCTACCGCATAACTCCCCAAGGCGATCTCACGATCATGGCGACCTATCCGGACGGCCGTCCCGGCTACGGCGGTGGAACATTTAAGGAGTACTTGGTGCAGGCGAGCAATGGAATGCTATACGGGACGGCTGCTCTAGGCGGCAAGAACCGCGGCGGCGCTATCTTCCAGCTTTCGCTCGACGGCAGCTACAAGTTGCTATACGAATTCGCCAGCTCCGTCACGGGACTTCCTACGTTCCTTACTGTGGCGAGCGATGGAAATATATACGGCGTGGCGCAGGGCCAGTATCAATTCGGCGGCCCCAGCTCTCTGTTCCGAGTCACTCCGGCCGGCCAGTTCGAGACACTTCAGTATCTCAGCGGGCTACAGATCGGCACCTGTCCCCGCTGGCTGACCCAGGGCAGCGACGGCTTGTTCTATGGCACCACCATGTCCGGCGGGGAGGGCATCGGCACGGCGTGGACGTGGAACCTGGGCTTGCCCAAGCCGCTGCCGAGCCTCAGCGGGCTGCTGCCCGCAAGCGGCAAGCCGGGAACCAGCGTAATTGTCTGGGGCGAAAATCTGCTCGGCGCCACCGGGGTGAGCTTCAACGGCGCGCCCGCGGTCATGTTCAGCAATATCACTAAGGAGTATGTTTCAGTGACCGTGCCGTCCGGCGCCACCACCGGCCCGGTTACCATCACTACTCCAAACGGAACCGCCATTTCACAGATCCCATTTACCGTCGAGTAGCTTGCAGGACAGCGTGCGCCCCTGGCAGCATGGCCCGCGCGTAGCCCACGTTATACGCATAGCCTGGATACCCGGCGCCTCCCGGATAATAACCGACGGAAATGCGCGCACTTTATGGCACGCGAAGAGGGGTGTCTGCAATCATCTGAAAACGTAGTTTTCTGAAGTTTGGCGGGAGGGAGCGACATCATCGTTGTTATGGGTACGCTATCTGCTGGGGACCACCGCGGTCTCTTTCAACGGAACTCCGGCTACCAGTTTCGGCGTGCCCTCCAGCCAGGGCGTCTGGGTGACCGTGCCGGCGGGCGCGACAACGGGGCCGGTCACTGTCACCACACCCAACGGATCGTTTACCACGACGGACGTCTTCACCGTGCAGTAGCGTCTCTCAAACGGCCGGCACCCAGCGGCCGGGTCTTATCTGTGTTCACCCGACCGATTGCCCCCCACCCCCGTCAAGGCGTATAATCCGGTGAGCGCATTCCGACATTCCGACAAAGAGGCAAACAATCCATGTGGATTCGAAAAGGACAACGCGATCGTCTGAAGGGCGTAGACTCGCCCGTGCCCACGCAACTGGTCTCGAACGAGGAGTACATCCCGCGCCCCCAAACCCAAAAGCAAAAAGAAGTCGAGTATTGGACCGGCCGGATCGCCGAAGAAAACTCGCGCAAGCTGGGCATGGACCGCCGCAAATTCATGGCCACCCCCATGGGCCTGGCCGCCTGCTTCCTCGCCTCCAACAAGGTCTGGGGTAAAGTCTGGGACGTCGACGAAGAAGAAGCCGCCGACCAGGGCGCCTACGAGGAAAAGCTGCCCAAGGGCGAATACTTCGTCCTGGATGTCCAGTCGCACTTCACCAACGGCCTGCCCATCGGCCTGCGCGGCCAAATCGGCAAGATGGAATTCTTCCAAAACATGGGCTTTAAGCTCAAGGAAGACAAGGAAGCCTACAGCTTCCACAATTTCATCAAGGAGATGTTCTTCGATAGCGAAACCGACATGATCGTCATCTCCGGCGTGCCCGGCAAGGAACTCCAGCGCGACAAGGATGGCAAGATCCTCGAAGGCCAGGCGCGTACCCCCGGCCTCAACATTCTGCCGAGCTGGCTGATGGCTCAGGCGCGCGACGAGATCAACGGCCTCGCGCAATCCCGGCGCGCGCTGAGCCAAGGCAATCTCGCGCCCAACCACTATTGGGATAAGACCGCCAATAAACCGGACAAGGCAGCTACCATCGAACAGATGGAACGCGAGCTCAACTTATATAAGATCTCTTCCTGGAAGTGGTATTGTCACACCGATCCCGGACGCTCCGGCGGCGGTTTCCAGTGCGACGACGACAACGCGCAGTGGTTTATCGAGGAGTCCCGCAAGCGCGGCATGAAGTTCTTCAGCGTGCATAAGGGTTACTCCTATCAGTCGCGCATTCTCGGCGGTCTGGCGAATCCTAAGGATATAGAACAGGCCGCCCTGCGCAACCCCGATATCACCTGGGTCATCTATCACTCCGCCATTCAGCACGGCCCCCAGGAGCCCGATTGGGAGGCAGCCAATAAGTACGATCCCGTCACCGGCGATTTCGCCTGGCACAACGTCCTGATGGATATCAAGCGCCGGAACCCGAAGATCGACAACGTGTATCCCGAAATCGGCAGCTTCTTCGGCCCGCTGGCCATCTCCAACCCCACCATGGCCATGCATGGCATCGGCAAGAACGTCAAATACTACGGCGTCGATCACGTGATTTGGGGGACGGACTGTCTGTGGTGGGGATCGCCGCAGTGGGTCATCGACGCCTTCAAACGCTTCCAGATCAGCGACGAACTGTGCGAGAAGTTCGGCTATAAGAAGCTATCCAAGGAAGACAAGGCCAAGATTTTCGGCCTCAATGCCGCCGGGCTTTACAAGATCGATGCGACTGCCAAGCGCAATCCGCTGCCCGCCGACGCGCTGTCGCGTCTGAAGACCGCCTATCTGGGTAACGGTGGCCAGCGGTCCAATGAGGCCTACGGATGGGTCCGCGCCGGCGATTAAAGGTGGCGCAGGCTTCAGCCTGTGTTCCCCTTTTATCCTGTTTCCTGTCCGCCCAAGTCCCCAAGTACGTCACCGGCGACGAATGCCTCTTCTGTCACCGCGTAAAAGTCGCCGACACCTGGGAGAGAAACCCGCACGCGCGCACCGTCCACCCGCGCGACGACACCGACACACTTCCCGCGGATGCCGCCTTCGTCCTGGGCGCGCATCCGCCTCAGCGCGGCCTCAAACAAGACGGCTACGGCAAGTTCGACTTGCTCTCGGCGGATGGCAAAACCTGGGACAAACAGGCGTTCGCCCTGCGCTGCGCGGGCTGTCACACGACCGCAGTGGACCCACAAACCCACGCCTTCTCCACGTCCTCGCTCGATTGCTACACTTGTCATGGCATCGCGCCTGAGAACCACCCCAACGACACCTCGCTCATCTGGTTTTCCAAGAAGCATTCCAAGGATCCCAAGGAAATCGTCTCCATCTGTGGACAATGCCATCTGCGCGACGGCAAGGCGAAATCGAATGGCCTGCCCTATCCCAACAGTTTCGTCGCGGGCGACAATCTCTTCACCGGCTTCCAAGTCAACTTCGCCAGGGCGGACGACGCCAAACTCAACCCCGCCGACCGTCACATCCTGCGCAACGCGCGCGACGTGGTTATGAACGGCGGCGATGTCACCTGCATCAATTGCCACAAGATTCACGACGATACATCGGCCAAACATCGCTTCGTGCTGAGCGGCCCCATCTGCCTCGATTGCCACAACCCCGACGGCCCCAAGAAAGCAGTAAAGAAATACACTGTCCATAGTGACTTATGCGAATACTAATCCCACTAATCCTGCTGGCGCTAGCCATCACGGCCTTCGCGCAAGAAGCACCCAAAGCCCACTTCCACCACATCCACCTGAATGCCACCGATCCCGCCGCGGCCATCGATTTCTATACCCGCAAATTCGACTGCGAAAAACGCAAGTTCGGCGAAGCCGACGCCGTTTGGACGCAAAAGTCCTGGATGCTGTTCACCAAGGTGAAAGATACGCCGCCATCCGAAATTGTCTCCGCCATCTGGCACTTCGGCTGGGGTGCCGAAGACATGCCCGCGGCTTATAAGAAACAAATCGACTCCGGCACCAAGTTCCAGACCCCCATTACGGACATCAGCGACCTGGTGGGTAAGCCGTTCGGCAGTTTCTTCTACGCCTATGTCGATGGCCCCGGCCACGCGTTGATCGAGCTCAATACCGCCGCCCATCATCGCTTCGGCCACGTCCACTTGCTGAGCGAAGACCCCATCGCCGCCGGCCAGTGGTACAAGAAATACTTCGGCATTCCCGGATATATCGGCCCGCGCACGGGGCGCATCTACCGTGGCGTCCACGTGGATCCGGTCGCGTCGCTCAACATGGACAATGTCAATATCGTCATCTACCCCGTTGAGTACGCACGCGACGCCATGCCCGAGCTATGGAAGGATCGCAAAGGCTTCGAACCGACCAAGGGCCGCGTAGTCGATCACCTCGCGTTCTCGGTGGATAGCGTGCACGACACCCTCGAACGGCTGCGCAAAGACGGCGTTAAAGCGACGGATGGGTCGTTCATCGAAGGCCCGGATCGCATCCGCATCGAAATAGTTGAAAGTCAGGCGGTTAAGGAATAACATGGAACAACCAATCTGGAATTTCGAACAGGAACCGTGGGAGGATGAGCGCCCGGATGAAACCAGCATCAACCTGCGCGCCTATTTCGACCGCATGCCCGATGACAAAATGCAACAGTACTCACCGGACTGGAGCGATGAACGGGTCATCGAGTGGGACGGCAATTTCAGGGATGACGGCGCGTTGATGATCGCCTGTTGCGAGCGCGACGTAGATGTAGCCGAGTACCGCCCCGTCCTCGAACAAGCCCGCGCTTATCGCAACCGCGTGGGCCAGGCATCTGTGCCCTATGCCACTTAGTTTCCATCTCCGGCAAACTGCGATGCCCAGTGGGTCGGGACTCCTTGGGGGGCGGGATTTATCCCGCGCGGGGCTAGAGCCCCGCAAATCGACAGGTTGGCGAGTGCGTTTCCGGAGTCCTGCCAGGATGGGCCTGCGGCCCACGAATAGCATGGAAAAATTGATTCGTCAGAAAAATCTGTGGGTGAGTTCCGGCTCGGGCAGTTTGCCAAGTGAATGATTCGGAACCCGTAGGATTTTCTCATAGTGACTTTTGCTTTGTTGTTTAGGCCCTCGATTACACCGCTGGAAAACTCTTTACGGGCTCGAAAATAGTTGAGGATGAGATCGCGATGGGTACGTAAGGTTCTGGCGACCTTCTTCATCGGCTCGATCCGGGACCGCATCACTTGGCGACACCATTCGTCGAGGAACTTCGCGGCCCAGGCGGTGGACTCGTAATTCCAGAGTTGCCGGAAGTCTTCCTTGAGTAGATAG
>Ga0187887_10000446_pt1 | contig 41263 bp, 29 predicted proteins | sample June2016WEW_7_10_FD_132977 | JGI IMG/M metagenome (GOLD analysis project Ga0187887, IMG submission 132977) | Peatland microbial communities from SPRUCE experiment site at the Marcell Experimental Forest, Minnesota, USA - June2016WEW_7_10 | ecosystem: Environmental > Terrestrial > Soil >... | reverse complement strand
CGTGGCGTCCCACACCATGCCCGTGGAATTGACTGTGAGTTCCTGTGTTCCCGTCGGGATACTCTGTGCGAATGTGAAACCCACCCCAAGAGCCGCCGCAAATACCACGCGGCAGAAATCAAACTTTCGGCTGATAAGCTGCATCTAGCCTCCAATCGGGATTTCCGTTTGGCATCTGCGCAATCGTAGATTATAGCTCACCTTCCAGGCGAAGCCGGAGGACGGCTCCAGAATTGGTGTTAACCGTTTTGAGGATCCCGACCGGCAGAAACCGCTCCAGGGTTGGCTGCCCCGCAAGTTACTTCGCGCCGCACTTGCACTTAGCCTGGCACGCGCGGCAGAAGACCCGCGCGCAGGCCGGACAGGGGCTCCAGCATGCCGCGCAAAGCATGTGGACCTTATCGTCGCAAAGATACAGTGGCCGCGCCCGTCCGGAGCATGCTTCACAGAGCGGCGTATCCATCGCTCGTAACACCGCGTTCCATGCGAGCGTCACCTGGCGTTCCGCCTTCTTGCGGATCAGCCTGACGGAAATCGCGCGCACCGGCAGAGACACCACCAGCACGTCCGTCAGCTCGAGCTGCACGCGCAACGAATATTTGCGCACCAGGTCTTCGAGTTTCGCGGCATGGTCGAGCTTTGTGGCTGCGATGCGGCCGCGATCCTTTTCCACGGCTTGCGGCTCGGCCGTGCGGCGCGCGGCGCGCTTCTCCAACATTCCGCTGTAGTAGGATTCCATGCGCGCCGTATCGCGCGCCAGCCGGCGGTTTGCGCTTTGCTCGAGGAACGCGATGCGCGCCCGCACTTCGGCTTCGGCGGCGCGGGCGGCCAGTGGGTAAAGCGCGCGTAGGTCCGCGGCCGGCACGGTAAACGCAGGATCGTCCTCCAGTTCGTCGCGCACGGAACGCAGCAGCAACTCCGCCTGTTCAGCGACTGAACGGGCCGCGCCGTTCAGGCAGACGCCCGCGTAACCGATGGTGCGTTCGTCGGACTCCACCGTGTGCTGGAACGAGAACAGGTAATAAGGCATGGCGCCGGCATAGTCTTCCACCAGCCGCCAAACGCCGTTCTGGACGATTAATCCGCGGCCGAGAATAGCATCCGCGTCGATGCGTCCGACAGGCGCGCGCATGCGCAAACGGGCGCCGGCCACGGCGGGCGATGGAGGCAGCAGCGCGCTCAGGCGGTCCATCCACTCCGCCGGATCGTCGGCGCCGCCGCGCCCGCCGAAATCGAGCGATAGCCAGTCGCCCACCGCCAGCTTAGCGGAAACTTCCGGCGGCACCAGGGCGCGCACTATGCCGTCGCCCTCGCCTTCCACCAACGCGCCGCGGCTCATCAGCAAATCGCGCGCCCAATCGGCTAGCTGAATCACATCACACCTCGAAATCCCGATGGAACAGCGCTTCGTCGAACTCCTTCACCTTGGCATGCTCGGCCTTGGCCGCCAGCAGCCGCTCCGCTAACTCATCGAAAACCCGCTCCACGGCGGCAGGCCGGGAGGACTGTCCCGCTTCCCGCGCCGAGAGCCACAGGTCCATCACTAACTCGGCGAAATCGCGGGTATCGTCGAGACTGCCCAGAATGGCGTCCATCTCGCCCACCACCAGTTCGAACATATTCACCTTATCGTGCAGCACGCGCAGCAAGTGCTCTTCCACCGTGCCGGCCTGGCAGAAGTTGAAGATGAACACATCGTGTTCCTGCCCGATGCGGTGCACGCGGCCCACGCGCTGCTCGAGGCGCATGGGGTTCCATGGCAGGTCGAAGTTGATCACGGTATCGGCGAACTGCAGGTTGCGTCCCTCCCCGCCCGCGCCGGTCGAGAGCAGCACGTCGGCTTCGTCGCGAAAGCGGGCAATGGCGGCGTCTTTGTCCCCCCGCGAAAGATCGCCGCTGAAAAGCGCGTAGCGGATGCCGCGCCGCCCGCAGATTTCCGCCAGGTGCTCCAGCGTGGGCACGAATTCGGTGAAGACCAGGTCTTCGCCTTGCGCCCCGCCAGCATCTCGCCAAGCTGCCTGCCCTTCGATCCGTCGCCCACGCGGGAAGCCAGATCCAGGATCGACTCCAACTCGGACGCGTCGCTGCGGTCCGGCCGGTCATGGTCCGCCAGCCGGCGCATGATCGAACGATGCAACGCTTGCGGGCTGCTTCCGGCCTGCCGCTGCATCCAGTCGAGGGCCATCATGCCGGATTGCCTGCCGGTCTTGTAGCGCGCCGCGACATACGCCGAGACCCGCTCATATAGCTCCGCTTCCGCGGCGTCCGGCGCCACCACCACGCTGGCCGCCACGCGATGGGGCAGGCGCACGTCCGCCGCCGAGCGCGTATTGCGTATCATCACTTCGGCCAGCAGCGCGCGCAATTGGTCCGGATTCTTCGGCGATTTCGGCTTGGCCGCATTCACATACAGCTTGCGGAATTCCGTTTCGGTGGCCAGCAGGCCGGGCTTCAACAGCGTGATCAGATTGTACAATTCGATCAGATTGTTCTCGACCGGCGTGGCCGTCAGCATCAGGATGAATCGCTTTTCGAGCGAATCCACCAGCTTCCAGTTGGCGCTGGCGCGATTCTTCAGACAATGCGCCTCGTCCACCACGACCATGTCCCAAGGCGTCCCCGCCAGCGCGCCGGCGTGCGGCTCCAGGCGCGCCATGGCGATCGACGCGACCACCAGCGGCTCGTTTTTCCAGAAACGCTCCGGATCGCGCCGGAATTCCGCGCCATCCGGCGACATGGGCGCGAAGCCGAACTTTTCGGTCAACTCCCCTTTCCACTGGGTGACCAGCGAAGGCGGGGCCAGCACCAAAGCCTTGCGCACCATGCCGCGCGCCCAATACTCCTTCAGCACCAGGCAGGCTTCGATGGTCTTGCCCAGGCCCACTTCGTCCGCCAGCAGCGCGCGGCCTTTGAAGTGACGCAGCACTTTGCGGACGGTCTCGTGTTGGTAGACGTAACTGTCCACACCGGTCAACGCGGGCAGGCAAACCAGATCTTCGAAGCTTTGCGCGAGGCGGAGTTCCTGCAGGGCGCGGCGCAGGAGGTAATCCACCAGCGCGCCCGTGGCCGCGGAGGGCGCCAGTGGAGGCGGCGGGAGGAAGGCCACGCGCACGCGGGGCGGTTCGGGCTTGGGCGCCGGCCGAGGCGCAGGCGTGGCGGCCGCGGGTGGTGGTGGTGGCGGAGGCTCGGGTTTGGGGGCTGCCTCGGGTCGGGGCACCGCGGCCGGCTGCTGGCACCATTGCTTCACCGGCAACCGCAAGTCTTTCCATGGGTGCTGCACATTTCCGGCGGTACGCTCCAGAAATTCCTGGAAATAGCCGCGGGCCTCCGCGATGCGCCCCAACTCCTTGTGCGCGAGTCCGCAGTGGTACAGTGCGCTCGGATCGTCCGGCCGCAGCTTCCGCAGAGTCTTCAAGTATGGAAGGGCCACCGCAAACTGTTCCGCTTCGCAGTATATGCGGCTCTGCAGGTGCAGCGCCAGCGCATGCTCCGGGCACAAGACGAGGGCTTTCTTCAGCACCCGCGCGGCTCCCGGAATGTCGCCGCGTTGGAAGGATCGCTGCGCCTCGGCGTGCATGTAGTTCGCCTGGTCCCGGCTCTCTTCCTGGCGGGCTTCGGCTTCGCGCAGTTTCAGCTCTTTGCGCCGCCGCTCCTGCTTCTTCGCGTCCGTAGTCAGCGCTCCTTCTTTCCCTTGGTTTTCAGTACAATGGGCGTCCCGCGAAAGCCGAAGTGCTTGCGGATCTGGTTCACCAGGTAGCGCTCGTCGGAGAAGTGCAGCGGCGCCACCCGGTTGGTGAAAAGTACAAACGTGGGCGGACGCACGGACGCTTGCGTGATGTAGTAAATCTTGCGCTCTTCGAAGCGCAGCCGCTCCACGAACCGGTTCAGTTCCCCCGTGGTCACGCGCTTGTTGGCCGATTCATAGACGTCGCGAATCAATTTGAAGATGCGGTCCACACCCGCGCCGGTCTTGGCGGAAAGGAAAACCACCGGCGCGTATTCGAGGAACTTAAGCTGGTCGCGCACATCCTGCTCAAAATCCTTCTTCTTTTTGTCGGTGATCAGGTCCCACTTGTTGACGCAGAGGATGACGCCCGACCCGCCTTCGTGCGCGTAGCCGGCGATGGTGGCGTCCAGGCCCAGCACGCCTTCCGATGCGTCCATCAGCACCAGCACTACATCGGCCATGCGGATATTGCGGCGCGCCATCACTACGCTCAACTTCTCCGCCATGAGCTTGGTCTTGCCCTTGCGGCGGATGCCGGCCGTGTCCACAAAAGTGTAACTGGCGCCGTCCCGGACCACGGTTTCGTCGATGGAGTCGCGCGTAGTACCGGCGATGGGCGAAACGATGGCCCGGTCTTCGCCCGTGAGCGCGTTCAGCAGCGTCGATTTGCCTACATTGGGACGGCCGATGATGGCCACTTTCACGGAATGCGGCGGCTCTTCGGCGGCGGTCTCAGTGGTCGCCGCGATGCCCGCGGTCACATGATCCACTAAAGCATCGATCCCGATTCCGTGTTCCGCGGATACGGGGAAGATATCGCGGATTCCGAGCGAATAGAAGCCGTGCGCCAGGTCCTCGCGCGCGCCGGTGTCGGCTTTGTTCACGGCCAGGGAGATGGGCCGCCCCAGCCGCAGCAGCATGCGCGCCAGATCGCGGTCGGGCGCGGTGATTTCGGCGCGGCCGTCTACCAGAAACACGATGTGCGCCGCGCGCTCCAAGGCGAAACGCGCCTGCTTCAGGATCTGGCTGGGGATGTATTCGGAATCGTCCACCACGATGCCGCCGGTATCGATCAGTTCGAAGCGCCGCCCACGATATTCCGTCAGGCCGTGCAGCCGGTCGCGGGTGATGCCGGGCTCGTCGCCGACGATGGCGCGCCGCTGCCCTGTGATGCGATTAAAGAGAGTCGATTTTCCGACGTTGGGGCGGCCCACGATGACCACCGTGGGGAGAGACTGGGACATGCGTTTCATGATAACAGGAAGCGGGTAGGTGTCATCTGCCAGCTATCAGCTTTCAGCTTGAACCTGTCTGGTTTTTAGCCGATCGGCAAGGTGTTTTTACCGCGAGGAGCGGATGCCGACAGCCGAAGGCTGAAAGCTGAGTGCTGAAAGCTGAAAGCTGATAGCTTATTTCACAAATCCACAGAGTCCTCGTTGCGCACGTTGAAGTATTGGATCACATCGTCGCGCAGTTTGATATTCCGTTCGGTAAGTTGCAGGATACCTTGGAAATCGTATTTGATGTCCAGATCGGGGTCGTATCCGTCTTCCACCAGGATCTTCCAGCGGTCCTGATAGCGGCGGTGTTGTTTGGACCCGTGCCAATAGTGATTGGCAGTCCCGCTAACCACGCCTACCTTGCGCTGGACGTACCTCTCGGCGCGGTCCTGCCAGCGATTCCAATAGCAGACATAAGACTTGCTAATGCCAACGGGAAACGACTTATCGACCTGCCCCAGCAAGGCGTAAGCCATGTGCCGGTCGCCGGAGCCCAGAATTCCGATATCGCCAAGTCCCCCCAGGTCGCTGATGGCCGATCGGCGCGCTGCCCACGCGTAACCGGTGTGCATCAATCCTTTGAATGGGTACGACCCCGGATCGACGGCTTTGCCATTTTGTGCGTTGGGATTGCGAATGATGGGTTGCAGCACGCGCCGGTCTTTAAGGTACGACGCGAACAGACTGCCGCACTGAGCGATGGGCTGGTGCTCCGGGCCGTAGTCGATACTGTGGCTCCACATTTGGACTACTTTGTAGATCTGCAATTGGTGCAGAGTCTCCTGCACCCAGTCGGGGCGGGCAAACTGAATGTCGGCGTCGATCCAGGCGACATATTCGGCGTCCTGCGGCAGGCGAGAGATTCCGATGTTGATCAGATTCTCTTTGTGCCACAGGATCTCCGGCGACCGCAATTGTATGTGGCGGGGATTATCGTGGGTGGTGACTTCGAAATGCCGGTCCCGCAAGGCCAGTTCCACAGTATAGAGAATCGCGCCAGACTCCTCCACCATCTTGGCAAAGGCCTGATAGAGTTTGTACCGCGCGTAGTACCGCATCGGGTTACTCACCACGGTAACCACATACAGGTGCGGAGTAATCGGCGTGATATGGTGTTGCCGCTGGGAGGGGTGGACGTCCCTCTGGGATTCGTGTTGTTGCTGCGGTGTTATGTATTTCATCGACGTCTGCGGCTTCCTTCGGAGATGGCTTTGCCCCGCACACCGGCAGCGAGAAGAACTCCGTTGTGATCTGGTGTTGGAGGGATGGTTATGCCGGCTGTGGGCGGGAGCCCGAGGCGAATGGAACCGCCCTTCCGATTACAAGATTAGCATTCGGAGCCGTAAATTCCGGCTGTTGGAACGTGGGAAACGGCCTGTAAGTGACTGACGAGGTAGGTAATAGGTTTTTTGGGGGGGGCATGTGACCGTGTTTTGATCGCGCCAGAGGAGAGTTTCGCGCGCCGGCGACCGCAGGAGTGCGGTCGCGGCAGCATCGAAAGCCTCCGGTAGGCGACTGAGAATACGGCCGGGCGGGCTGCGAGCCTGCCCCACAACTCGGCTTTCATGCGCATTTGGTGGGCCGCCGCGGCCCATGGAGACAGGCACGAGTGCCTGCGCCACGAAACTCAGGCTCGCCCCGCGTTGCGCCTTTTCACCCAACAAAACGGCCTGAAACGCCGAAAGTCGGCCCTTTTTGCTTTGGCACCCGCATTGCCTGCTGCAATCGGTGACACCGCGCTTGATTTTCGCCCTCCTGCTCCTGGCGGCCGGAATCCCGGCATCCGACGGCACACCATCTCCGTTAGTCGTCGACTTTCCGGAAGAAGGCGCCGTTTTCCCCCGCGACATTGCCCCGCCTACCTTTCTCTGGCGCGATGCCAACCCTTCGGCCACCTCCTGGCTCATTGAGGTCGTTCTCGGCGAAGGCGTCCCCCGTATCAAAGTGCGGTCCCCGGGGTTGAAGCTGCAGGTGGGTGAGATCGACACCAACCTGCACGACTTCGTCCTGCCCACTCTCACGCCGCAGGAAGCCGACAGCCACACCTGGAAGCCGGATGCCAGGACCTGGGCAGCCATCGTCAAGTCTTCGCAGGCGCGGCCGGCCACCCTCATCGTGACCGGCTTTCCGGACCGGACTGCGCGCGAGCCGGTTTCCCGCGGGCAAGCCACCTTCGCGGTTTCGCAGGATCCCGTGGGCGCCCCCATCTTCTACCGGGACGTGCCCCTGATCCCGCCGCGTCCTGAAGATCGCGAACGCGGCGTCATCAAGCCCCTCCCCGACTCAGTCCTGCCCATGATCAAATGGCGCCTGCGGAATGTCTCCGAGCCGGGCAGCAAAGTAATGATGGAGGGCCTCCCCACCTGCGCCAATTGCCACTCCTTCTCGGCGGATGGCAAAACGCTGGGCATCGACGTCGACGGGCCGCAGAACGACAAAGCCTTGTACGGGCTGGTGCCCGTCCGCAGGGTCACCTCCATCAAAGACGATTACGTCATCCGGTGGAGCGCTTTTACCGAGCAGGGATCGCCCAAACGTTTTGGTTTCATGTCGCAGGTATCGCCGGACGGGAAATATGTGGTCACCTCCATAGAGGTTCCCGGCACGCGCGGCCGCCGCGTGGACGACCGGCTGTATCAGGGCTTCTACAGTTTCTTCGGGTTCGGCCAGGTCTTCTATCCCACGCGCGGCATACTAGCCTGGTACAGCCGCGAAACCAAGAAGTTGCAGCCTCTTCCGGGCGCCGACGACCCGCAATACGTGCAGACGGGGGCGTTCTGGAGTCCCGATGGCAAATTCCTGGTGTTCTCCAGAGCCACCGCCCGGGACCCCTACTCGCCGGGGCAAAAGACCTCCGAGTTTGCCAACTCGCCCAACGAAACCCAGATCCAGTACGACCTTTATCGCGTCCCGTTCAACGATGGCAAAGGCGGCCCCCCGGAACCGGTCGCCGGCGCATCCGCAAACGGCATGAGCAACAACTTTCCAAAGGTCTCGCCCGACGGCAAGTGGATCGTGTTCGTCGAGAACAAGAGCGGCCTGTTGATGCGCCCCGATAGCAATCTGTATATCGTTCCGGCGGCGGGCGGCGTGGCGCGCCCGCTGCGCAGCAATCAACCGGTGATGAACTCCTGGCACAGCTTCTCGCCCAATGGACGCTGGCTGGTTTTCTCGTCCAAGTATCCTTCTCCGTACACGCGCCTGTATCTGACCCACATCGATGCCGACGGCAACAGCACGCCGGCCATCCCCATCGAGAACTCCACGGCAGCCAATCGCGCGGTGAATATCCCCGAGTTCGTCAACATCGCGCCGGACGCCCTGGAGCGCATCGACGCGCCCGCCGCGGATTTTTACAAACTCTTCGACGTGGCCATCCAATTGGCGCAGAAGAAGCAGTTCGAGGACGCCGTCCCCGCCTGGCGCAAAGCGCTGGGGCTGGCTCCGGACGATGCGCGGGCGCACAACAATTTGGGCATCGCGCTCGTGGGAATTGGCAGGAACGACGAAGCCGTCGCCGAATATCGCAAGTCGCTGGAGCTCGACGGCCGCAGTTCCCAGACCAACAACAACCTCGGCAGTGCGCTTGCCGAAGCCGGCAGAATGGCCGAAGCCACCGCCTGTTTTGAGCGGGCGCTGGAGTTGGATCCCGACAATCCGCGCGCGCATAACAACCTGGGAGGCGCATTGGCGGAGAGCGGGCACCTGGTGGAAGCCATCGAGCATTTGCGGAGGGTTGTGGAGATCGAACCCGAGCTTGCCGACGGGCACAACAACCTGGGAGCGGCCCTGGCCCGGTCCGGCGCCCTGGATGAGGCCGCGCTGCATCTGGAAAAGGCCGTCGCCCTGGCGCCCAAAGACGTCGGGTACCGTTATAATTTCGGCCGCACGTTGGCCGCTCAGGGCAAGTTCGCCGATGCCGCGACGCAACTCGCGGAGGCGGCCCGGCTCTCACAGATGCGCGAGCCGGTAATTCTGCAAATGTTGGCCGCCATGTTTGCCGAGACCAGACGGTACCCGGAAGCCGTGGAAATCGCGCGCCGGGCGCTGGCACTGGCGGCGGAACAGCGAAACCAGGAGTTGGAAGCCGCCCTCAGGTCCGACCTCGACCGCTATCAGGCTCTGGCGCATTAGCCTGAAGGACGCCAGCCTGCGTCTTCAGCCCCGAGGCGGGTCCGGAGACCCGGCGCAGGCGTAGACGCCTGCCCCACAAGGAGGCCGTACTTCACCAGCCGGCTCTTGCAGCGCTCTCCGCCGCTCGTCCAGGGCAGCTTGAAACTCCGCGCCGATTGGTCCATGATGGTCACGGATTCGTTTATGCGGCTCTTGTCGGTTACATCCGTAATGTTGTTGACCGCGTTTGCGGCGTCTTCCCAGACCACCACCGGCTGGCAACTCGTGTGGAGCGATGAATTCAACGGCGCAGCCGGTTCTGCGCCGGATCCCGCTAAATGGAACTACGATCTTGGCGGCGGGTGGGGCGGCAACGAAATCGAAACCTACACCAATTCCCCCAACAATGTCTTCCAAGATGGCAACGGAAACCTGGTCATCCGGGCCATCCGAGATTCCAGCGGCAATTACACATCCGCGCGCCTGCAGACCGGTCTTCCCGATTCCTCCCAAGGCACCGCGGATCTGAGCTGGCAGTACGGCCTGGTCGAAGCCAGAATCAAGCTTCCGTTCGGCCATGGCGTGTGGCCCGCATTTTGGATGCTGGGAGAAAACATTGGGACGGTCAGTTGGCCGGCTTGCGGCGAACTCGACATCATGGAGAACTTCGGAACCTATGGCACAGTCGACGATGCGGCCATCAACAACGGGACCGCGAATGGGCCGGCCGCCGCGGGCAGCACCACCGCCTACAGCGCCGGAGGCCAGTACACCCTGCCACGCGGCGAGTTAGTGTCCGGCGATTACCACGTTTACGCCATACAGTGGTCCGAAAACTTGGTGGCGTTCTATGTGGATGGCGCGCTCTATTACACGGCCACGCCGGCCGAGGTCCCGGCCGGGCAATGGGAATTCAGCGCGCCGTTTTTCATTCTGCTAAACCTGGCCATCGGCGGACCCAGCTCGTTTCTGGGTACGCCCGATCCCAGCGCGCCGTTTCCGAATCAGGACATGCTGGTGGATTACGTCCGCGTTTACCAACCGGTCGCCGTCAGCGCAGCCACGCCTGTGATCACACCTTCGGGGATCGTGAATGCCGCGTCTTTCCTGGGTGACATCGCGCCGGGCAGCCTGGCTACGCTCTCCGGCGGCAACCTCGCCGATAGCACATACCAGGGCTCGCAGTTGCTCGACACCGACAACCACTTCGTTACCTCGGTGGGCGGCGTTAGCGTCGGCGTCAACGGCTTGAACGCGCCGCTTATCTACGTGAGCCCTGCGCAAATCAATTTTCAAGTTCCTTGGGAAACCGTACCCGGCACGGCGGTCAGTGTGCAGGCCGCGCGCGGCGGCGCACTCAGCAATGTCGAGACGATTACGATTGCGTCCACCGCTTCGCCCTCCATGTTCCTCAACAGCTACACCACCGGTGCCGCCTGGGTCACGGGAACCTTGGCGGAAGGTTGCCCCACCACGCAGTGTGCGGTCCAGGCGGGCGGCGTGTATCAACTCTGGGCCAATGGATTGGGGCCGAAGAACGCGCCGGAGCAGGATGGCGTGGGCGATGGCGCGACCCGCATCGGCGATTTATCGGTGGTGGGCGGCACGGCCAGTTGCCAGTTGACCATCGGCGGCATCGCGGCCACGGTGGACTACTGCGGAGCCGCTCCGGGCTTCATCGTCGACCAGTTGAATTTCACCTATCCGGCGGGCATGCCAGCGGGTCCGCCGGTGCCGGCGGCTTTGACGATTAACGGCGCCACGGGGCGATTCTGGCTGCCCGCGCCGGCCACCGCGGCGCAGCTCGCGACGCAGATGGTGGCGCAAATGACGCAGGCGCAGAAAATACAAATGCTGGCCGGTAACCTCGGTCCGGACACCGATCCCTTCAACGCACCGAATGGCGCAGGCGGCTGGGTCCGCGGCATTCCGGAGCTGGGCATTCCGGACCTCTACTATGGCAGCGATAGCCTGGGGGTGACCGCGCAGCCGGCCACGGCGCTGCCTTCCTCCATCGCCAGCGCCGCTACCTGGGACCTGGGTCTGGCGTTGCAATGGGGATCGGTGATCGGCGCGGAGGCACACGCGTACGGCCTGAATGCGAGCACGGGTGGCAATACCAATCTGACTGGCCGCGAGCCGCGCGACGGCCGCACCTTCGAGACCGAGGGTGAAGATCCGATCCTGGCCGGCAAAATCAACGCGGCGCACGTGCAAGCGGTGCAGGCGCAGCACGTAATCGGATGCATCAAACATTATGCGTTCAACGACCAGGAGACAGGCCGCACCGAGAGCAATGCAATTATCGACGACCGGGGCGGGCGCGAAAGCGACCTGCTGGCGTTTGAGATCGCCGCCAAGGACGCGGATGTGCAGTCGGTGATGTGCTCTTATAACCTGCTGAATGGCGTGTGGGCCTGCGAGAACCCGTACTTACTCACCCAGGTGCTGAAAACGGATTGGGGGTTTAGCGGATTTGTGATGTCGGACTGGTGGGCGATCCCGGCCTCGGTGCCCAACGGGACGGTGGTGGCGGCCAACGCGGGGCTCGATCAGGAGCAGCCGGACGACCAGTATTTCGGCGCTCTCGGCGCGGCCGTGGAGGCGGGGCTGGTGCCGCAATCGCGTGTGGACGACATGGTGACGCGAGTGCTGCACGCGATGTACCAGGTGGGAGTCTTCGGCCAGCCGGCGGCCGTAACGGCGCTCGACCCGGCCATGGTCGCGGCCGACGAACAAATCGCGCAAACAGTGGAGGAGCAGGGCGCCGTGCTGCTGAAGAACGCCGGCGGACAATTGCCACTGAACGCGGCGTCGCTCAGCTCGATTGCGGTGATCGGCTCGCACGCCGATATCGGGGTGCTCTCCGGCGGCGGCTCGGCGCAGGTGCATCCTACCGAAGGCGTGGCGCTGAACGAGGGCTACCCCGCGCTGCCCGGCTGGGCACAGGTGATCTGGGATCCGTCTCCGCCGCTGCAATGGATCCGGACCGCGGCGCCCAACGCCACGGTGGCGTACAACGATGGAACCAATGCCGTGACGGCGGCCTCGCTGGCTGCGTCATCGAGCGTGGCGATCGTGTTCGTCAGCCAGTGGACCAGCGAAGGGATGGACATGCCCAGCCTGAATTTCACCGACGTGATCCACGCGCCGCCCATCGATCAGGACGCGCTGGTGGAAGCCGTGGCAGCGGCCAATCCGCACACTATCGTGGTAATGGAAAATGGCGGCGCGCAAATCCTGCCGTGGCTGGGCGGCGTCAGCGCGGTGTTGGAGGCGTGGTTCCCCGGCATACGCGGCGGGCAGGCCATCGCCAATATCCTGTTCGGCGGCGTGAACCCGTCGGGCAAGCTGCCTATCACGTTTCCAGCCAGCGTGAACGATCTGCCGCGCCCTGTGATTCCAGGGTCGCCTTACGCCACTACGCCCTTTGAGACAGACTATTCCGAAGGCCTGTTGGTGGGTTACAAGTGGTACGACTCGCAAGGCTACACTCCGGAATTTCCTTTTGGCTTCGGACTGTCGTACACCACCTTCCAGTTCTCCAACATCGCGCTGGTGAACAACCTGATCGGGAGCAATCCCAACTTCCAAATCACGTTCGATCTGAAGAATACGGGAGCGATGACAGGCGCGGAAGTGGCGCAGGTTTACCTGGCGCTGCCGGCCGGCGCCAACGAGCCGCCCAAGCGCCTGGTGGGATGGCAGAAGGTTTGGCTCACGGCCGGCCAGCAGCAAAGTGTGACGGTGGAAGTGGATGCGAACGATTCTTCGCATCCGCTGTCATATTGGGACACTACTTCGAACAGTTGGTTGACCGCACCGGGCACCTACACCGTATATCTGGGTAATTCCTCCGCGCAGTCCAGCCTGCAGGTTGCGGGGACGTTCCAGGTAGGCTCGTAGGCTGGCGCCTCGACGAAACTGCCTACGCATCCCACCTTTCAGCCCGGCTGACTCAAGGCGAGCTCCGCTCGCCGCCGGAAATTGGCCTTTTGGTGGGGCAGGCTCGCAGCCTGCGGCGGCCTCCTAGGCCGCCTGCCTCGAAGCTCTGGCTGGCTTTCTTGCAGGGCTTGGGCATAGGCTTTAGCGTGTGGCGGCGAGCTAACGCTCGCCGACGACAGGCTTTAGCCTGCGACAGGCTAAAGCCTGTCCCACCAAGAGCGAGCCTGCCCTACCAAAAGGCCACACGCCATCGCCATGATTGCCGGATTCCGCCCACTCCGCGGAGCGCTCTACCGTGGAGATTTTCAACAAAACAGGTGCGCGCAAAATACTTCCAAAATATTTTAAAAAACACTGGACAACAAGATCTGAAAGAGTTATATTAGACCCATACAGACAGCATCCCTGGTGGCGAGTCCCCTCCCGCCACCAACCCTCTGAGTGCAAAGGCCCCGGATACCCAGCCGGGGCCTTCAAATTTTACGGCCCAAAAAACTTCCCGAAATAACCTCAGAAAGTAGTAGACAAACAGATCTGAAAATGATACATTGTAGTCAATACAGACAGCATCCCTGGTGGCGAGTCCCCTCCCGCCACCAACCCTCTGAGTGCAAAAGGCCCCGGATACCCAGCCGGGGCCTTTATTTTTGGGCTTCCGCCCTCACCCGGTAGATCCCCGATCCGTGCGGCCCGACGCGGAATAAATATCCGCCTGGAATCGCGCCGACGTCCTGGCGTTCCCACAGATTTCGCAGCATGCATCGTTGGGGCAGTTTGAGCCCAGCCCATGCGACGCGAATGTCGATCGGGCTCGAGTCGCCCACATTGAACACGGCCACGTACTTCTCGTCCGCCGCCGCGCCATCGGCGGTCCAGACAACGCTATCGCCGCCTTCCGCAAAAGCGCCGCCGTGGGCGCCGTGCTGATCGACCGCCAGCACCTCGTCGTTGGTAATCAGGGATAGCGTGAAATCGTCGTTGCGGGGTAAGTCTCCGCCGAACATCAGCGGCGCTTGGGCGATGGACCACAGGCTCATCAGGGTGCGCTGCTCGTCGCGCGTAAAACGCGTGGCGCGGGCTTCGCCGCGTTCCGCGCGAATGCCGATGCGGCCCAACGGCAGCATATCGGCGTCGGGCCATGCGCCCGGCCGCCCCACGCCGCTCCAGATCGACATCAGGATGAAGTTCAGCCGCAGCGCCTTCCAGTCGTCCCAGAAATCGTCCGAGATGCGCCACATGTTGGCGTTCTCCTGCAGGAATGCCACGTCCTTGATCATGGCCGGTCCCGGCGACAAGCTCAGCACGATGGGACGGCCGGTCTTCCCGATCGCCCGATGCAAGGCGGCAATCTCCTCGCGATGCGCGGGCCGCGCGATGTCGTCGGCTTTGATGTAGTCCACGCCCCAATCGGCATACAGTTTCAGAATCGAATCGTAGTAATCCTGGGCGCCCGGACGGCTCAGATCGACGCCGTACATATCGCTGTTCCACGGGCAGACCGAAGCGGTGTCCGCGATATCGGCGGCGCGCGACCGGCTGCCGAAGACGGGCAGATTCGCCTTCACCGCCTGCCGGGGAATGCCGCGCATAATATGGATGCCGAAGCGCAGTCCGAGCCCGTGGATGTAGTCGGCCAGAGGACGGAAGCCGCGGCCGTCCGACCCGCCTGCCGACGACGGGAAGCGGTTGACCGCTGGGATGAGCCTGCCGTACTGGTCTATCGCGAGTTGCGCATCGGGGCGGTAGCCGTGCGCTTTGGGGTTCGTTTCGGACCATTGGATATCGACGACCACGTACTGCCAGCCGTGCTGCTTCAGGTGTTGGGCCATATAATCGGCGTTGGCCTTCACTTCGGCTTCGGTGACGGTAGTGCCGTAGCAATCCCAACTGTTCCAGCCCATCGGCGGAGTGGCGGCCACGTTTTCGGCTGCCCAGGCGGAAGGCACAGAAGCGGCAAGAAAGACGAACAGTACGGTGGAAGGTCTCATCCGGGCTCCTCGCGTCAACGTTAACACCGGTACGGCCTGTTAGAATTGATGGCGGGACGATATGAAGGTTTTCATCTCATACGGCGCTGCCGCCGACCGAGTCACGGCTCTTCGTCTGCAAGCTCTGGGGGCAGTGAACGGTCTCACCGTATACGTGCCGCCGGCGTATACGCGCCAAGGCCTCCCAAATCTTCCGGATCCGGACACTGCTCAGAAACTGAATGAAGCAGAGGTTGTTTTGGGAGTTGTAGGAGCGGGCCTGACGGAGGCCTGCCGCCAGGAACTCAATACCGGCATCTCTCTTCGTAAGCACATGATCGTGACGACGTACCCGGCATCCGAGCGGCCACTTCGACCGCGTTTTGGCCCCAACCTTGTCGTGATGGACCCAGCCAACCCGGCGGGGGCGGAGAATGAGATAGTGCAGTATCTCAAGACCATCGATGCCCAGCAGAGTGCAAAGACGGCCCTTTTGGCTTTGGGTACGCTTGCATTGGGCCTTCTCATCTTGGCGCCAGCCGATTGAAATCGAATGCGGGTGCGCCGTTGTACGATCGACAGTTCGTGTGTCATCGCTCTTGACCATCTGGGTCTATTGCCCAAGCTCAGTTTCCTTTTCTCAATCGTGCTGGTGCCGAAAGCTGTTCGGGAGGAACTCTTCAAACGCCGAGCGGCAAAGGACCCCTGAGGAACCCCTTTGATAGTTACGCTTTTTTCCAGCGCTGCGACGGCTACGATCAAGGCACGGTCGATTTCCCGCTCGCGGAGCGGGCTCGGCTTGGAACGGAGGATCGCGGCGAAGTTGAGGCAGTGGTGCAAGCGTCCGAGCTCGGCGCAACGGTGATCGTTGACGATCCCTGGGGAAGGGAGTTGGCTGCACGCGACGATCTAGAAGCACACGGAACCTTCTGGGTCCTGACACGGTTCCACGAACTGGAGCTTCTTTCCCAAAGCGCTCTGCGCGACTCCTTCGCATCGTCGCGTCACCGCGGTATTCGACTGCCCTGGAAGATCGTCAACGAACTCCTGGTGCGAATCGGACAGCGGCCCTTATAGGGACTTTACTCGTGGCGCAGGGCGATGGTAGGATCCAGCCTCGCCGCCCGCCGCGCGGGGATATAGCTGGCCGCGAACGCCACTGCTGCCATGGCCGCCAGAACACCGCCGAACGTGGTCCAGTCGGTGGAACTGACGCCGAATATCAGGCTGCTCAGCAGCCTCGCCAGGAAGACCGATCCCGTGAAGCCGATCGCCAGACCGATGCAGGCCAGCAGCATGCCGCGGCCCACCAGCATGCGCAGCACGGAATCCCGCTGCGCGCCCAGCGCCAGCCGCACGCCGATCTCGTGGGTACGCTCGGTTACGGCGTAGGCCATCAGGCCGGTGACTCCGATGGCGGAGAGCGCCAGCGCGATCACCCCCAGGATGGTCATCATGACCGCGACGTACGACAGCCCCAGCACCGAATCGGTCATCACCCGGTCGAGCGTCTTGATCCCGGCCAGCGGCTGGTCGGGATCTACTTTCGCCACCCGGCTGCGCACGGCGGCGACGGTGCCCATCGGATCGCCATGGGCGCGGATCGCCAGCGTCGCCCAACCCTCCGGCGTCTGCTTATAACTTTGATAGAGCACCGGAGGCGGCTCCCTGTCCAACCAGTCATATTGGATCTCGCCCACCACACCCACGATGGTCAGCCACGGGCGCTCCGCATCCTCCGCCGCGGCGGCCTTGATGCGTCTTCCCAGCGGACTCTGCCCCGGCCAGTAGCGTCGCGCCATGCTCTCGCCGATCACGGCCACCGGCAGCGATTCGGCGCCATCGCGTTCGCTCAGCGCGCGGCCCTCGCGCAGCGGAATGCGCATCAACGAAAAGTAATTCGGGCTGATGGTCTCCAATTGCGCGGAACGGTACTCGCCCTTTTCGACCGGCACGCCCTCAATGCCGAGTTGCACGATGTGGCGGCCGTCGCCATAGGGCAGGCTGCGCACGATAGCCGCCGACTCGATCTGCGGCACGGACCGCAACTGCTCCAAGACTTGCCCGTAGAACGCCGCGCGCGGCTGACGGTCTTTGTATTTGGACTCCGGCAGGTTGATCTGAATGCTGAGAACGTGCTGGGGATCGTAGGGTTGGCGCACGCCCAGCAGGGACCTCAGGCCCGTGACCATCAGCCCGGCGCCGATGAGCAGCACCAGGGCCAGCGCCAGCTCCGACACCACCAGGACGCTGCGCACCCGCTGCCGCGAGCGGCCCGCCGACATCCCCCGGCCGGATTCCTTCAGCGTTTCGTTCAGATCCGGCCGCGAGCTTTGGATGGCGGGCGCCAGGCCCGACACGATACCGCTGAGCACCGCCAGACCCAAGGCAAAGCCGAATGCACGTGCGTCGAGGCGGATCTCATACCAGCCCGCGATGTAACGTGCGATATCGGCCGGCATGTAATGTAGGATCAGATCCACACCCCAGGCGGCGAGGCCCAGGCCGGCGACCGCGCCCGCGAGCGAAAGCGTAAGGCTCTCGGTGAGCAGTTGGCGCACCACCCGCCAACGATTCGCGCCCAGCGCCGTGCGTACCGCGAACTCTTTTTGCCGCTCCGCGCCGCGCGCGAATTGCAGGTTGGCCACGTTGGCGCAGGCGATCAGCAATACAAACATGACGGCGGCCATCAACATTACGGTGTACCGGTAAGTCAGGTCGCCGGTGACGAAGTACTTAATGGGAACGACTTGGGCGTCCCAGCCGCGGTTGGTTTCGGGATACTGCTGGGCCATACGCCGCGAAATGGCGGTCATTTCGGCGGATGCCTGGCGGAGCGATACGCCGGGTTTCAGGCGCGAGAGGATCTCCAGATAGTGGTGGCCGCGCACCTGGCTTTCCTGCGGATCCATGGTCCAAGGGACCCACATTTCCACACTCACCGGGAAGTTGAACTTCTTATCCATCACGCCGATGACCGTGCGGCTGAGGCCATCGAGTTTGATGGTCTGGCCAACGATCGTGCGATCCGCGCCGTAGCGCCGCTTCCAGAGGCCGTAGCTGAGCACGACGGTCTGGCTGGGGCCGGATCGCGCATCTTCCGGCAGGAACACGCGGCCCAGCATGGGCTTGGCGCCGAGCAGTTCGAAGAAATTCGCCGCGGCGCGCGCGGCCATGACCCGCTCCGGCTCGCCGGTACCGGTGAGGTTGACGTCGTCCCATTCGTATGGTGAAAACACGGCGAACGATCCGCTCTGACGCTTCCAATCGAGATAGTTGGCGGGCGCGACGTTGGTCCAGTTGGCGGTTTGATGGGGCGCGCGTTCCATCAGCACGACCAGATTTTCCAGGTTGGGCAGGGCTACCGGTTTGAGGAGGAAGGCGTCCGCCACGCTGAAGATGGCTGTGTTCGCGCCAATGCCAAGCGCGAGGGCCAGCACGGCCACCGCCGTGTAGCCTTTGCCGCGGAGGAGCATCCGCAGGGCGTAATCGAGATCTTGGAGCATAATGGATCGCGAAGCGGGTCCTGGAGGACCCGCGCAGACCTGGAGGTCCGCCCCACTAAGTGAATTTGACGCGGCGGCCGTGGGACATCGGCATAATACAAATCTGGCCGTTAACGTTCTTAAGGTCGATATAAGTTCCGCCGCCCTTCAGCACGCCGTGCAACTGGCTGCCGGCGGAGTGGTCCTGGCTCACGGGAATGCCAAAGTCGTTATCGATCCCGCCGGTGACGTTGCGGGCGTTGAACTCGGCGCCCGCGTCGTAGGGGATGGAGAGCGAGATCGGCCCATTCACGGAGTTCATGGAAATCATCTTGGCGTCGCTCAGACGTTCGAAGGTGGCTTCCAATTTGCCGTTTACCGTGGAGAGGCGCAAGTCTCCGGTGATCTTTTGCGCGCGCACGGTGCCGTTAACGGAAGACGCATTGATGCCGCCGCTGACGCCTTCGATATCCACCGCGCCGTTGATGGCCTTGATCTCGCTCAGGCGCGCCTGCCGCGGCACCATGACGGTAAACTCGACGCTGCCGGGATTGGTGGTGGAACCGTCGCCGAAGCGGGTGCGGATGCTGATGGCGTCGGCGCTGGCATCGATGGTGACGTGGGCTTCGTTCAGCAGGCCCTTGCTGGAGGCTGTCTTGACGGCTGCGATGCGCACCTCATTGCGGTCCCAGGCGCGGATGTGTACGTCGCCGTTGATGTTTTGGAGCGACACTTGTCCACGCGCCGAAAGAGGATAAATCCGGCTGGACTCTTGATGGACGCTTCCGGTTGCCGGCAGGCTGATAGAGCTTGCCAGTGCCAATAGGGCGCTTGCGAGTAGCATTCTCCCCTCCTTTGCCGCAGCGAGGCTAGAGCCTCGCGCGGGCTAAAGCCCCAAGAGCTTCAGTTGCGGGTGGCTTCGTAGCTTTCTTCGACGATACGGCCGTCGAACAGGCGGATGGTGCGGTCCGCGAACTGCGCGTACCGCGGATCGTGCGTCACCATACAAATGGTGGCGCCATTGCGGTGCAGATCCTTCAGGAGATTCATAACCGCTTCGCCGTTCGCCGAATCCAGGTTTCCAGTCGGCTCATCCGCCAGCAGGATCACCGGATCGCCGCCCAGCGCCCGCGCCACGGCCACGCGCTGCTGCTGACCGCCCGAAAGCTGCGAAGGGTAATGTTTCATACGGTGCGACATGCCGACGCGCTCGAGCGCCTCCTGCACGCGCTTCTTGCGTTCGGCTGAACCCATCCCGCGATACGTCAGCGGCAATTCCACGTTCTCATACACCGTCAGATCGCCGATCAGGTTGAATGCCTGGAAGATGAAGCCGATCTCCCGGTTTCGGATGCGCGCGCGTTCCGAGAGCTTCAGCCCGCTGACGGCCCGGCTATTCAGGGTATATGTGCCGTCGCTGGGCGTATCCAGCAGGCCCAGTATGGCCAGCAGCGTAGATTTGCCGCAGCCCGACGGTCCGGCGATCGAAAGGTACTCGCCTTTCTTCAGATCCAGTTGTATCCCGGACAGGGCGTGGGTTTCAACCTCGTCGGTCACGAACACCTTCGTCACACCGTCCAAGACGATCAGCGATTCTTTTCCGTTAGTGCCCATTTCATCTCCAATACGTTTCGTTAGTGGGTTTAGTTCAACTTTATTCGCTCGTAATTGTCCCAAGCCGACATATCCGACAAGATCACCCGGTCGCCCACATTCAGCCCGGTCTTCACTTCGATGGTATTCACCGAAGCGCGGCCGAGCGCGACCTGCACGCGATTGGCGTATTTACCCTCCGGCTCGATCTTGAACAGGCTGACTTTGCTATCCGCCTGCCCGAATACCGGCCGGCCCATGAAGACCACGTCGTCGAGCCGCATCAATTCGATAGTCCCATCCACGCTCAAATCCGGACGGGCGCCGTTGGGCAGCGGGCCTTCCAGGCGGCAATCTACGGTCACCGTGCCGTTCAATACGGCCGGATCGATGCGCGAAACCTTGCCTTTCACCAAGCCGTTGCGCGTGTCGATGACGGCCGGCTGTCCGATGGTGACGTCCTTGGCCTGGGTTTCCGCGATCTTAAGCTCGGCTTTCAGGTGGGAGGGCTGTGCCACCTTGCCCAGCGCGGTGCCGGCCAGCACTTTCTGGCCTTCCTCCACCGGCACCGGCAGCGCCTGCAGCATGCCGTCCGCGCCGGCGCGAACTTTGAGCTCTTCCACCTGCTTTTGTTTCAGTTTATACTCCGCCTCAAGCTGGTCGACCTTGACTTTCTGCGCGGCCAATTGGGCCTCGACGGACTCTTGGTTGATGCTGAGCCGCTTGGTTTCAATATCGTTGCGGGTGGATAGCTCCTGCGCGGTCACATCGGAAATCTTGGCGTCCACGGGCGCTACCAGGCCTTCCTTAACAAGTGCGTCGTCGCGCTCGGCCTTCAGTTGCGCGGAATGGTAATCGGCGGATACTTGCGCGGCCGTGGCGCGCAGATCCAGGCCTTGCTTTTCCAGGGTGACGCGCAAGTCGGTATAAGCGGCCTGGGCGGCTTTCAGCGTGTAGTCTGCGCTCATGAGGGCGGTCTGCAGTTCCTCATTGCTCATGGTGAGGATCACGTTGTCCGCCTTGACCGGAGTGCCGGGCTTGATGAGGATCTTGTCGATGCGGCCGTCGGTTTGGGCGGGGATCAGCAAGGTGTCTTCGGGGACCAGCGTGCCCAGGCCGCGGACTTCGAGGACCATGGGCCCGCGGCGCACGGTATCGGGCCACAAGGTGGAAAGCTCCACGCCGGGGGCGGCGGGTTTAAGGCGCCCTTTGAAAAGGAACGGGACTCCCACGTAGTAGCCCACTGGTATCAGCAGGATAATGATGACTAACCCGATGATAATGCGCTTGATCAGGCGTTTCTTGGCTGCGTCTTTTCTCGGTACATCCATGTTCGGTTCCACGGAGTGAGAGGCACGGCGCCTGCCAATCGATCCGGGGCTGGTAACATTATGACTACGTTGGGGGAAAAAGGTTAGGGGCGGAGGGGTGGGGAATGTGAAAGTGTCCGGTTTTGGGAATGCACGTTCCGCCTGTGGGGCAGGCGTCCACGCCTTCACCGCCCCGGTTAGCCTTGACCATTTCCCAGGCCGTCCTTCCGCTGATACACTTTGTCAATTAATGAATGGACCTTCCTTGCACCCCGTCGGGTTGATCCAGTCCGCCAGTCTCCTCGGAGGAGAATGTAACGGGTATTTCACTCGTGGCACTGATCCACTTCCCCGCCCTCGCTCATCTGGTTTTCTCTCTCTTCGCGGTAGCCCCCATCGATTACAGCCCGGTACTTCTCCTCATGCCGATCCCACCTCACGATGGTCACCCTGCCCCCCGGAAAACTGCGATGACCGGCTCCAGGTCCGCCTTGGCTGTGTCCGGCTTTCGCCTTCGTGCCCGTTTAGGCTTCTCCATACCTGCTCCCTCTCTCCCGGCCCGCGAGGCATTACCCCCGCGTCCGGATATGACGCTCCTCATTCGAGAGCGCACACTATGCCGCTGTGCGACTCCCCGCTGGGGCGTTATAGCTCATCGCCTCCTCCCGGCCGATCCGCCGCCTTGCAGGCACGGACGGCAACCGGGTCTATCGGTACTGGCGCGTGAAGTTTCCATGCATGCCTGGCGTCTATGACTCCGCAGTGCCTGCGACGCACAAGCGACGTAACGCGCGCCACAGTTTTGCCTTCCGGTTTGCCTGACACCGTCGGCGCCTCCGATTTTGGCTATCTCGGAGCTCATCAACTTCAGGGATACCCAGCCTACATGCGCCCCTGTCCAACGCTTCAAGTGCGCCCTTCACGCCGGTTTGTCCCGACGCGCCTCGCGGGCCGCCCGAACGGGATCTAGATCTTCTACGCCGCCGCTGCCGTAACCACCAAGGCCGTGGTTCCGCGGTGGGTCCCACTGCGGTAGCTATGCTGGATGCTGGAATCGAAGTAGACCGCGTCCCCAGCCGCAAGTGGGTGCTCCTCGTCGCTTACCCGCAGCAGCAGCTTGCCCGCCACCACGTAGACAAACTCGATGCCCGCGTGCGCATGCGGGCGGGCGCTCACGGCGGCAACCGGCATAAATTGGGCATAGTAGGCGTCGAAGCGGCGGTTCGCCACCGGAAAATCGAGATTCTCAAAGAAGTAGGAGACCTCGCGGGCGTCCGGCGTTTCCGGGAAGCGCAGCCGGTCCCGGCGGCGGACGATTTCGAACATGGGCTTCAGCTCGGGATTGAAGAAGTAATCCAGACCCACGCTGAAGACCATGGCGATGCGCAGCAGGGTCGGCAAGGTGGGATGCATGACGCCGCGTTCGAGTTTGGAGAGCATGGCGGGCGACAGGCCCGTATGCTTGGCAAGCTGCACCAGGCCCATGCTTTTGCGCAGGCGGAGACGGCGCAGTTTCGGCCCGATCGCATACTGCTTCAAGCCCATGTCGATGGTTTTGGAGGGCATCGCTTTAGACTCGTTTTCCTTTCGCTCACATTGGCGCGAGCCTTTTGCCGGCGGGGAAAAGGATTCTCGCCGTTTTCTTTACAATACAATAGGTTTTCTCTATTATCAAATCAGGGACGGGCGCCAAACCCGCCCTCGCTTTTCACCCCGAGAAAAACTGACGTTTTCGGACCGTTCATCGCCCGTGGTAGCATCAAATTGAATGCAAATTCAACGCCCCACGCTCGACATCGCCGAGGATATCCAATCCTTGAGCGATTTCAAACGGAACAGCCGCGAGTTCCTTGAACGGATGCGCCAGACTGGCAATCCAGTGGTCCTCACAATTAACGGCAAGGCAGAAGTTGTTGTCCAGGATGCCGCATCCTACCAGAAGCTGCTCAACTACATAGACGACATGGAGACTCTCGAAGGGATCAAGCGTGGCTTGGCCGACGTGGACGGTGGGAGAGTGACGCCCATTGAAAAATTCGAGAAGGACTTCCGGAAGCGGCATGGAATACCGCGTCGTTCTCGCTGATTCCGCGAAGGCTGACGCCGAAAGCGTCTATCGATGGGTTATTGAAAGAGCGGCGCTGCGAGGTCCTGAATGGTTCGAGGGACTGATGGATTGTCTCTACTCGCTCAAACACAGCCCAGGCCGATGTCCGCTAGCGCCGGAAGCCAGAAGACTACACGCGTTTCTTCGCGGCTGCGAGGATTGTCTGTAGCTCCCACGCCAGCGCGCGATTCGTTGCTGCTCGTCTTGGGTGAAGTGGTCCAGCACCGTGGCATCGGCATCCCTGAACACGCTCCGGTCTTTGCCGGTGATTACCGCCATGTCAACCCTCTGGTGGCAGGCCCGTGCCCGGCGGTTTCTTCAGCCACTCTGTCAATTCACTGCGCGTGAGGTGCGCAAGCCCCATCTCCTTCAGAACCTTCGGGAGGCCCGCAAGGATCGCTCGGTCCTCCGCTTGCTTCCTGCGTCTATTCCTTTTGCCCGATGACATTAGGTCTTCGGAGAGGCAAAAGCCGACGATGGCGTTGTCAAGGACCTTTGAAATAGAACTGTTCCACCCTTCCCCGACATACTGTTGAGGGGAAACCGCTCTGGCAATCGCAGCGACGCGTCCAAACACGTATCTGAAACGTTGTTCCGGGCGGCTCCCGAAGTTATTCCATCCAAAGAAATTCGCGGTGTACTCATTGTCCATCGGGCACACAAGATTCGGCAGCAAATGATGGAGAACCTTTGTCCCGCTTACAACCTTGCGCTCGACTGGCTGATCTTTGTAACGCACAATGTCCAGATCCCTGATAATGTGCCAAATCCGACTGGCCGCGCGCTCCACGTCGATGGACGGGTCGTCGATCCGCAGGTGTTCGAGCTCCGAAATGGCCAGTGAGTTGCCCCTTACTTGTTCCCTGAATTCCGGCGCGAGGGATTGGCTGTGACGTTCGACTCCGACGTCCCATGACCTGAGGGTGTCTGCCAGCGAATTTGCAAATGTTGCATCGCGCGCCGCGTCGGCGGCACTTGCGAAGCCTCGGAGCAATTCCATGGTCCGGCGATGGTGCTCGAATTGACTGCCGTTGAAGGGCGGCTTGGTGTGAAACGCAAGCAAGTACCGAGGGAATCCGCGCTCAAGACGGTCGAGCCTTCGCCCGACATTTATGTCTCTTGGCGGGGACATTGGTCAATTGTACTCCCTACAGGGCGGCCTACGAGGCCGCCGCAGGCTGCGAGCCTGCCCCACTATCCGAATTCCACAGACCGCGCCAGCTTCACCGCCGGATTCTCCCGCAGTTGCTGCAACACGCGCTCCGGCACTACATCGTCGGTCGACACCACGGCCACCGCTTCCAGCGGTTCGCCCGGCGCGGTGGGAAGCTCGCCGCGTCCCAGCGAAAAATTCGCGATATTGATGCTATTGCGCCCCAGCACCATGCCCACATGCCCGATCACGCCGGGCACATCCAGGTTCTTCATGTAGACTAAATGGCCGGAGAGCTGCGCTTCGCAATAGATGCCATCCACTTGTATCAGGCGCGGCTTGCCCAACAGCACCGCGCCTTCCACTACCGTCACGCCGCAATCGGTTTCGAGTTCCAGCCGGATCGAATCGGTCGGGCCGGACCGCGCCTCGTGCCGTTCGGCCAGGTTCCAGCCGCGATGCCCGGCGATCTGCATGGCGTTGATCAGGTTCGCCCGTTCGGAGACGGACCGCTTCAGCACGCCCGCCAGGCCGGCATTGCGCAACAGGTTGGTATTGTTCTCGCCGATACGGCCGAAGTAGGCCAGCCGCACCGTCTTGATATGTCCGGCGGCGATGTAGGCCGCGAAACTGCCCAGCCGCTCGGCAACATTTATATACGGTCCCAGCGTGCGGTATTGCTCGGGCGAAAGCGCCGGCATGTTGACCGCATTCAGCGCCACGCCGTTCTTCAGGTATTCGACAACCTGCTCGGCGATGCGTACGCCGACAATCTCCTGCGCTTCTTCCGTGGATCCGCCGATGTGCGGTGTTGCCAGCACCTTGGTTCCGGCGAACAGCGCGTAACCTGCCGGCGGCGGTTCCACCGCAAATACGTCCAGCGCGGCGGACCCCACCTTGCCCGAATCGATCGCCTGCCGCAGCGCCTCATCGTCGATCAGCTCGCCGCGCGCACAATTCACGATGCGCACGCCCGGCTTCATCTGCGCGAAGGCGTCACGCGAAAGCATGTGGTCGGTTTCGGGCGTCAACGCCACATGCAGCGTGATGTAGTCGCTCTGCGCGTAGAGCGCCGCCAGATCCACCAGCGCGACGCCCAAATCCTTCGCGATCTGCGCCGTGACATACGGGTCGTACGCCTGCACGCGCATCTCAAACGCGCGCGCGCGCTTCACCACTTCGCGGCCGATGCTGCCCAGCCCGACGATACCGAGCGACTTGCCGCGCAGCTCGCTGCCCATGAACTTCTTCTTTTCCCATTTGCCGCCGGTGGTGGATTGGGTAGCTTCCGGAATGCGGCGCGCCATGGCCAGCATGAGCGCCAGAGTGTGCTCCGCCACGGAAATGGAGTTGCCTCCGGGCGTGTTCATCACCAGCACGCCGGCCGCCGTGGCGGCTTCCAGGTCGACGTTATCGACGCCCACGCCCGCGCGGCCGATTACGCGCAGGCGGGGCGCCTGGTCGAGCACCGATTGATTCACCTGCACGGCGCTGCGCACGATCAGCGCATCGGCTTCCGCCAGGTGATTCGAGTATTCCTTGGGGCTGGAAACGATCACGTTCCAGCCCGGCTGAGACTTCAGGAGAGCGACTGCAGCCTCGGCGAGCGGCTCCGCAACCAGGACCGTCATGCGTGAACGGCCTGCGGCGCGACCGCTGCCTCGCTATAAACGTTCTCGACCGCGGCGACGCCGGTTCCAAACTTAACCGGATAGCCATTGGCCTGCAGGATGATCTCGAGCTCCGCCACCATCCCGAACAGATCCGCGAAATCGAAGTAGCCCAAGTGCGCGATGCGGAAGATTTGCCCCTTCATCGTGCCCTGCCCATTGGCGATCACGGCGCCGAATCGGTTGCGAAATTCCTTTACGATGACGCCCGAATCCAGACCACGCGGCGCTTTCACGGCGGTCACCGACGACCCCGGCGAATGCGGCGCGAACAGCTCCAGGCCGAGTTTCTCGACCGCCTCGCGCGTGGCGCGCGCCAGCAATTGCGCGTTCTCGATCAGCTTCGGCATGCCGAGCTGCTTCACGTATTTCAACGCTTCCGCCAGTGCCAGAATCAGCGCCGTGGATGGCGTCCAGCTCGATTCACCCGCATCGCCGCTCTTCTTCTCCTTCTTCAAGTTGAAGTAGTAGTGGGGCAAGGAGGCCGTATCCGCGAAGCGCCACGCCTTCGGGCTGATCGACAGGAACGCGAGCCCCGGCGGGATCATGAAGGCTTTCTGCGAGCCGCCGATGACCACGTCCAGACCCCAGCCGTCGATATCCAGCGGCATGGTGCCCAGGCCGGTGATGGCGTCTACCACGAAGATGGCGTCCGTCTTGCCAACGGCGCGGGCCATGGCGCGAACGTCGTGCGCCGCGCCGGTGGAAGTTTCCGAAGCTTGTACGAACACGCCGCGGGTAGCCGGCTCAGCCGCCAGCGCGGCTTCCACCTGCTCGGGCGCGACCACTTCGCCGTAGGGCACGGTCAAAACCGTCGCGTCCAGCCCGTAGGCTTTGGCGATCTCGGCCCAACGTTCGCCGAACTTTCCGGCCACGCAGACGATCGCTTTATCGCCGCGCGAGAACAGGTTCGATACGGACGCATCCATCGCCCCGGTGCCCGAGGCGCAAAACATGAGGACATCGTTGGCCGTGCCCATCACCTCTTTGAGGTCCGCGAGCGCGGAGCGGTACACCTTGCGGAAATCTTCCGTGCGGTGGTGGATATCCGCCGCCATCATCGCGTGCAGGGCAGGCGGATACAGGGGAGTGGGGCCAGGCGTTAACAGGCGTTGTTTCTTTATGTGCATGGCGGGACCTTGAATCTCTAGAATAGCAGACGGCATGCCCGATGAATGCTTTCCACGCCCCGGCGGTTTCCATCGCTCGGGAATCTCCAAAACGGTTAATAAGCACCCCGCTCCGGCTCGGTTTGCAAACTTGACGATTCCGGTGAAATACACTATAGTCTATAGCATCACTAGACTGATAGAAGGCGTATCGCTGGAACAGTTCCGGGCGCTTTCCGAGTTCCGCTACCAAATCCGCAAGTTTCAACATTTTAGCGAGAAAGCTGCGCGCGCCCGCGGCCTGGAACCGCGGCAGCACCAGTTGTTGCTGGCCATAAAGGGATTTGCCGGCGGGGGCCGTGGCCCCACGATCGGATATCTGGCCGACCGCCTGCAAGTTCGCCATCACAGCGCGGTGGAATTAGTGGATCGCCTGGAGACGCGCGGCATGGTCCATCGCCAGACCGGCGAGCATGATCGGCGGCAGGTGATCGTGGCCCTATCGGACGCGGGCGAACAGATCTTGAAGGACCTGGCCACCGAACATATTGCCGAGATCCAGCAGATCGGTCCCGGGCTGGTGAGGGCCCTGCAGCAAGTACTCGCCGGCGAGTCGTATGCCGGCGCCGGCGCACTTGAAAACACCTGACGACCGCGGGCTTCCGCCTTTGGCCGTATACTGAAAAGAACCCAGGAAGCCGCAACGGAAGCTTGGCTTAGCGGGGGCTTAGCGGTATACTTCTGTGTCCATCGGCGATTCCAGACCCGCCAAGCGCGTCAAATCCGAGCTTGGCTTAGCCCGTCAAGCCAGCTTGGGTCTGTTGATCGTTCAGCCACTCATATTCTACGGCAGGGTCCTCTTCAATCCCCGCAGTCACATCCCCTTCGACATTGAGGGATTTCATCTGCCGCTGACTGCCTATATCGCAAGATGCATCCGGGAGGGCGTCCTGCCCCTGTGGGATCCCTATAGCTATTGCGGCGCGCCGATACATGCCGATCTACAGGCACAGCTATTCTATCCGCCGACGTGGATCTCGATTGTACTAGGAAATATGTCCGCGGGGCATAGGTTGTTCTACTGGCTCGAATGGATGATTCCGTTGCACATGATCCTGGCCGGTTTATTCACGTTCTGTTTGCTCAGGTATCTTGGCCTTACCATTGCGCCGGCATTCTTCGGCGCGAGTGTCTACCAACTCGGCGGCTTCTTCGCTTCACAGGCTCAGCACCTGGGCGCGATCTGCTGCGCGGCATGGCTTCCTTTAGTATTGCTCTGCATCTGGAGACTTAGCCGCGAAGTTACCATCAAGTGGACGGCCATACTGGCGGCTGGTTTGGCCCTGAGTATCCTAGCCGGTTTCATGGCGGGCGCTTTGGTGGTTGTTATCGTGGCAGCCACCATCTCGATCGTTCTGGTTTTTTCCATCGGAGCAAGGTTGAAGTTTCTCGCGGCGGTGCTCTGCGGATCGATTCTCGGCCTGGCACTTAGCGCAATTCAGCTCGTTCCCACGTACCAGCTTACCGGATATAGCGTAGCTTCGGAGAGGCCCCAGGCCCTGGGAACGGGCGGGGGACTCCGGATTGAAAGTCTGGTCTCTTTGGTCTGGCCGAATTATTACCACATCTATACTCCTTTCGATCCGTCCAAATTCAAGCAGGCCACTAACTTCACCTTTCTTTACGTCTATTGCGGAATCCTGACGCTGCCGCTTATCTTGGCCGCGCCGATCTTGAAGCGCGCCACGTATTGCAGGCTATTTTTCGGCCTTACAGCGGTTTCCGCGGTTTGGATGCTTGGCGACCAGACGCCGGTCTATCGTTTCGTATTCCGTCGTCTGCCGCCGCTGCTGCGCGGGTCCTTGTATGCCGAGTACGCGCTGATGGCTTTTTGTCTCTTCGCCGCGCTGACCGCGGCGGCGGCGTTGGGCCGCCTCGGGCGAAGGTGGCCTGCCGGGCTTCCGTGGGCGATCGCTCTATTCACCGCCGCGGATCTCATAGCCTCCGGCGCCGGGCGCCCCATGAATGCCTTGTCTGGGAGTTATCGGAGCCGGGGAAACGAATACCAGATGAGTGGGTATCCGGGTGTCCTCGAAAAAATGCGCGGCCTGCTCTCCGCGTCGTCGCCTCCTTCGCGCATCGACTATCTCGGCACAGACGGGTTGCCCGGCATTGGTGGCGCGGGAATGCTGAAACTGCCGACCGCGGACGGGGATAACCCGTTCGCCCTGAAGCGGGTCCTCGCTCTGCGGAGGCTGTTCTGTGGCGGCAACTGGTGGGAGCGGAATCTTCGCGTCGCCGATCCGGACGCGCCGCTGCTGAACGCGCTGAATGTCTGCTTCTTGGCCGCCCGCAAGGAGTGGCAGGTCCCTCCGGCCGTGGATCGTTTGCCGGTGGCGCTGGAAGCCTACGATCTGCGCGTCTATCGCAATCCCGGCTGCTTGCCGCGATTTTTCCTGGTCAGCCGGCTGCACCTCGCGAAAACCGCGGCGCAAGCCATTTCATATCTCGCCCGTCCCGATTTCGCACCCGCGGATGAAGCCGTGGTGGAGGCGGCAAATCTACCGCTGGATGGACCTCTGAGCCCCGGCACTGTAGAGGTTGCGCAATACTCCGCGAATCGAGTCGCGCTGCGAGTGACGGCCGCCGGCCGGGCGTTTCTTGCCAGTTCCGACATCCTGTATCCCGGCTGGACAGTGACGGTCGATGGAAAGAGCGCGCCGTTCTACATGACCAACGGAGCTTTTCGGGGAGTCTTCCTGAACGCTGGCATGCACCTGGTCGTCATGAAGTTCTGGCCGGCAAGCCTGGCAACCGGAGCGATAGTGACAGCTTTGTCCTTCATGGTGCTGCTCGCGGGGTTGCTCGCGGAACGTCTCTCACGCAAGAAGCCGCCAAAGCCCAACGGCACGTTGTTCACAAGATGGAGGGCGGGCAATTCTGCCCGCAGCCGGCTTTCAGCCGGCTCTGTCCGCCTGAAAGGCGGCTGCGGCCAAGATTGGCCGCCCTCCGAGTCCACTGCAGCGCCAGCGAGTTATATGCCGGCGCCAGCGGACTTGAAAACACCTAACGACTCCGGGCTTCCGTCGTGAATCAGCAGTTCGGGATCCTTGCCGACGACCTTGCTGTAGGGCACTACCGAGTGGGTCAACCAGACGTTGCCGCCGATCACGCTGTGATGCCCAACCCTTGTTTTGCCTCCCAGAATCGTGGCGTTCGGGTACACGGTAACGTGATCTTCCAGGTCGGGGTGCCGCTTGTTGGACTGGCCGCGCCGCAACTGGCCCAGTTCGTCCCTGTCCAGCGGATTGAAGGCTCCCAACGTGACGCCGTGATAGACCGTAACCCGGCTGCCGATCGTCGCGGTTTCTCCGATGACCACCCCGGTGCCATGATCGATGAAAAACGATTCGCCGATGGTGGCGCCGGGGTGAATATCGATGCCGGTGAGGCTGTGCGCGGCTTCGGTCATCATGCGCGGAATGTAGGGGACTTCCATTTGGTACAGCCGATGCGCCAGGCGGTGCACCGTAATGGCCTGAATGGAAGGGAAGCTGAGCAGTACCTCCTCGAGGCCCGCGGCGGAGGGGTCGCTGTTGAAGGCGGCGTCCACATCGGAGGCCAGCAGGCGCGCCAGCTCGGGCAAACTCTCGAGCGCCTGGTCCACGAATTCGCGGGCCGTTTTCTTGATCCCGGGCGGTACCCTTCGTCCCCGGCAGTGGCACTCCAGATGGATGGCGCGGCAGATCTGATCGGTCAGAAGCTTCTCGATGTCCTTGAGGTACACGCGCGCCTGGCGGGGAAAGTTGCTGCCGCGATCGCTGTGGTAGAAGAGCGGAAACAGACCCTTTGTGTAACGGCGGCAGATCTCCGCTATCTCTCTCCGGCTGGGCAGTTCGAAGCTCTTATCCGCGCTTCTGAGACCGGCCTCGAGCGCCCTGCCAAACGTCAGGGACAAGGTGTTTAGTTTTTGGAGATCCATAGGTACACCTGTGTGAGATGAGAACCGCTCCCATACGGTCGCGGCTCGGCAACACACACAATCCACCGAGCTGCGACCGTAAGGGAGCGGTCTGGCTATGCCGCGAGATTCTCGAAGAGCACCGTGGAGAGGTACCGTTCGCCGGAGTCCGGCAATATGGTCACGATGGTCTTGCCCGCAAATTCGTCTTGGCCCGCGAGGCGGATCGCGACGGCCGCCGCCGCTCCGCAGGAAATCCCCGACAGGATGCCTTCCTCCAGCGTCAGCCGGCGTCCGAATTCGATGGCTTCCTCGTTGGTGACCCGTTCGATCCTGTCCACCAGCGACAGATCGAGTATCTTGGGGACAAAGCCCGCGCCAATACCCTGGATCTTGTGCGGCGCCGGCTGCAGCGGAAGACCCGCGCGCTGCTGCGTCAGGATCGGGCTGGCGGCAGGCTCCACGGCCACCGAGACGATGGGCTTGCCTTTGGTCTTCTTGATAAACCGGGAGATGCCGGTGATGGTTCCGCCGGTGCCCACGCCCGAGACCAGCACGTCAATCCCGCCATCGGTATCGTCCCAGATTTCCGGGCCAGTGGTTTGCTCGTGGATCGCCGGGTTGGCCGGATTCTCAAATTGTTGCGGGAGAAAGTAGTGCTGCGGGTCGGATTCGGCAATCTCGACGGCCTTGCGCACGGCTGCGGACATGCCTCCGGCGCCGGGTGTCAGAACCAGTTTGGCGCCGAAAGCCGCCAGCACGCGGCGGCGCTCGATGGACATGGTTTCCGGCATGGTCAGCGTCAGCGCGTAGCCGCGCGAGGCCGCCACAAACGCCAAGGCGATTCCCGTATTACCGCTGGTGGGCTCCACGATTTCAATGCCGGGTTTCAGAATGCCTCTTTTTTCGGCGTCCCAGATCATGGATGCCCCAATGCGGCATTTGACCGAATAGGATGGGTTCCTGCCTTCGATTTTCGCCAGCACGGTGGCCTTCAGCCCTGCTGCCATGCGATTGAGACGCACCAATGGCGTGCGGCCGATGCTTAAGGAATTGTCTTGGTAGATATTGGACACGAGTTTCTCTTTCTAACGTGGCGCACGCCCTCGGCGTGCCGTGCCGGCACTCTTGCCGGCACAGGCGAGCGAAGCTCGCGTGAGGCGGCGCACGGCGCCGCCCCACATGCAATCGCGATCAGAGCGTCCGGTGGCCCCGCCCTGCCTGTATGCGCAGCAGCGCGGACACCAGAGCGTCGATATCCTCATTAGTATTGTAAAGCGCCAGCGACGGCCGCACCGTCGACTCCAGTCCGAAGCGGCGCAAGATGGGCTGGGCACAGTGGTGGCCGGCGCGCACGGCAATGCCCTCCTGATCGAGTGCGACGCCGATATCCTCGACCCGCACCTCGTCGATGACGAAAGAGATCACGCCTGCCTTGTCTGGCGCGGTACCGATGATGCGCAGGCCCGGCACGGTGCGGAGCCCCGCGGTGGCGTAGGTCAGGAGTTCGTGCTCGTGGCGAGCCACGTTTTCGATTCCGATTTCGCTCAGGTAGTCCAGCGCGGCGCCCAGACCGGCGGCGTCGGCGATGTTGCCGGTGCCCGCCTCGAAACGGTCCGGAGCCGGTTGATAGACGGTCTTCTCGAAGGTGACATCCGCGATCATGTTGCCGCCGCTTTGCCACGGCGGAGTAGTGTCCAAAATAGCGGATTTTCCATACAGCACGCCGATTCCCGTGGGCCCAAACACCTTGTGCCCGGAGAACACGAAAAAGTCGCAATTGAGCGCCTGCACGTCCTCCCGCATATGCGAGACGGACTGGGCGCCGTCGATGAGTACCAGCGCGCCATGGCGGTGCGCCATCTCCGTCATCTCGCGCGCGGGCGTAATGGTGCCCAGGGCGTTCGATACGTGGGTGAAAGCCACAATCCGGGTGCGCGGCGAGAGCAGCCTTTCATACTGCTCCAGGATCACTTGGCCGCTGTCGTCGACCGGCGCTACCCGCAGGCACGCGCCTTTTTCGGCGCACAGTTGCTGCCATGGGACGATGTTGGCGTGGTGTTCCAGCCAGGTGATCAGAACCTCATCGCCTTTGCCGACGTTGCGCGCGCCCCAACTCTTGGCGACCAGGTTGATGCCCTCGGTGGCGCCGCGCACAAAGACGATCTCGCGCGTGGAAGAAGCATTCAGGAAGCGGCGCACTTTCTCGCGCGCGCTTTCGTAAGCGTCCGTGGCCCGCGCGGCGAGGGTGTGCGCGGCGCGGTGCACGTTGGAGTTTTCGTGCCGGTAGAACGACGCCAGGCGGTCGATTACGGCGTTGGGTTTCTGCGTGGTGGCGGCGCTGTCCAGCCAGATCAGCGGCCGTCCATGCACCTGCTCCTGCAGGATCGGAAAATCGCGGCGGATCAGCCTGGCATCGAAGGGACGCTTGGCGGTCTCCATCTCTTCCGGCGCAAGGTCCGGGTGAAACTCGAACGGCTCGACGCCGGAAGGCAGAGTGCTACCCGCCTCCGTGGGAGGTGACGAAGGCAACACCGGCGTACCCGGCGCCGACTGCACGCCGGGCATCCCGGGAAACGAGAATATATCGGCGGCGGACGGAAACAACCTCACCACGCCCGGATAAGCGGCGCTTTCCGCATCCGGGAGAGCCGTGGAGGCGCCGGACGCTTCAGACGCCGGAGCCTCGGGCGCCTCCGGTGCAACGCCTTTTACATCGTGTTGTGCCGGCGGCGAAGCGAACGGCGATGCCGCCGGAGCTTGAAGGTTGGGGATCGTCTCTATGCCTCGGACCCCAGGCATTGCCGGTACACGCGGAAACGAGAACGACTCGTCCATCGGTGGCAGGGTGGCCTCCGGCGGCGTCGCCTCCAGCGCATCGGCTCCGCTGGGCGGTGCGGTGGGGGGCGACGAAGGCGCTGCCAAAGCTCCCGGAAATGAAAACAACCCAGCGCCGGACGGTAACGTGGGGGCCATGGCCATTGGGGATACCAGCCCCTCGGCGCGCAAATCCGGCGAACTGGGAACCGGCGGTGAAGCGGCCATGCCCGGCATGGCGGAACCTATGCCCGGCGCGCCCGGCGCCAGCGCGGTCTCGCCCGCCAAGGACGCGGCGATGGCGCGCAAATCGGTTTCGGTCAACGGCCCCGGCGGAGACGGCGGAGGTGAAGCGGACATGCTGGGAGGCGCGCCCATCCCCGGCGATTCCCGAAACGAATACACGGGTATCTCCTCGGGCTCGGGCTCCTGCGGCGCCGCGGCGCTATCCGCGAGGTCCTTCGGCATCGCCAGAAAGAACTCGTTCGCGAGCCGCTCGATCACTGCCGGATCGGGCAGTGGAATAGCGCCAAACGGGTATTTCGGGGCGCTCGATTTGGATCCGTTCGCTCCCGCGCCGTTACTTGTACTCGTGGTATTGGTCGACATGGACGTTCTCTAGCACCCCGAGGGCGTCTTCGGTGAGGACCACGACTGAACAATAAAGCGAAATCAAGTAGGAAGCGATCGCCTTATGGTCGATGCCCATGAAGCGCACGGAAAGGCTGGGCGATACTTCTCCCGGAAGCCCGGGCTGGAACAGCCCAACCACGCCCTGCTTCTTCTCGCCCGTACGCATGAGCAGGATGTCGGTGGTCTCCGCTTTTACCGGAACTTTGTCGCAAGGCACCAGCGGGATCCCGCGCCAGGTCATAAATGGAGAACCGAACATCGTGACGGTGGGCGGCGGCACGCCGCGATACGTGCATTCGCGCCCGAAAGCGGCGATCGCGCGGGGATGCGCCAGGAAGAAGCTCGGCTCTTTCCACACCTTGGCGACGAGTTCGTCCATGTCGTCCGGCGTGGGGGCGCCGGTCCTGGCCTTTACCTTCATTGACGGTGCGATGTTGTTGAGCAGACCGTATTCGCGGTTGTTGATGAGCGCTTCTTCCTGGCGCTCCTTCACCTTCTCGATCATCAGGCGCAACTGCTCCCGGATCTGGTCGTGCGGGCTGCGATACAGATCCGAAATGCGGGTTTGCACGTCCAGAACGCTGGTCACCGCGGTCAGCAGGTATTCGCGCGGCTTTTCCTCGTAATCGACATAGATCTCGGGCAGGTCGAGCTCCACGTCCGCGTGACATTCTATGGTGCGGGTCCCGGGACGCGTGGGCTTGACTTTGTTCAGCCGGTAGACGCCGGCTTCGACGGGCACCCAGGAGAGCGAGGCGATCAGCCAGCGCGGCGTGATCTGCTCCATCATGGGGACCGATTTGCTGACGTTTGCGAGTTGCCGAGCTTGTGGCTCGTTTAACGTATGACGAACTTCTACCGTTTCGGGCATGCGATTTTGACTCCTTTTGGGACGATCTAGACTGGGACTTCTATCTTGGCTTCCTGATAGACGATCATATCCTCCGTAAGTATAGGAGTCAAGGATTTTAATATGTTCTTACCTGTTAACACACCCGATCTTATCGGCAGGCGATATATAGGAGATACCTCCTTGTGGGGAGGCGCCATGCGCCGCCAAGCCGGCTTAACGGCCGGCCAGCTTCGCTCGAGACAGGTTACTGGCCCGCGCTAGACGCGCATTGCATGTTTCACGCCGCGTGCTGCAAGGTCTTATGCTGACTTACTGTCTCGCCGTCGGTGCTCTTCAATTCGCCAAACACGATGGTCGACAGGATGGTTAATCCCCCCAGCACAAGAAACGCGCGGTGGATGCCGCGAATCATCTGCGGCGCGCTCGAATGAAAGCGATCCGGGATGAAGAATGCGGCGGCCAGCGAAGCCGTGGCCACACCGAAACTGATGGACATCTGCTGCATGGTGCTGGCGATGGAACTCGCGGCGCTGGTCTCCGCCTCCGTGACATCGGCATACACCAGCGTGTTCATGCTGGTATATTGCAGCGAGCTGAAGAAGCCGAAACAAAATGCCTGCGCCGCGATCAGCCACACGGGCGTGCCTACCCCGATGGTTGCGAACAGCGCGATCAGCAGACCCAAAATCACGGTATTCGAAACCAAAACAACGCGGTAGCCAAAGCGGGCCAGGATGCGCGGCATCGCCGGCTTCAGGCTCATGGCGGCGATCGCCTGCGGCATCATCAGCAGGCCGGATCGTATAGGGCTGAATCCCATGCCCACCTGGTACAGCAGCGGCAGGATGAATGGAATTCCGCCGATGCCCAGCCGCGTGAAAAAGCTGCCGCTGACCGACGCGCGGAATGTGCGAATGCGAAACAGGGTCAGACGCAGCAATGGAAACGCGGTCTGCGCCGCATGCCGGCCATAGCCTGCCAGCAGCATGATCGAAATCGCCAGCAGCCCCAGGATCTCTCGCGCGCTCAGCGTATGTTCGCCGAATACCTCCAGCACATACGACAGCAGCGCGACGCCGGAGCCGAAAAGAATGAGACCCTCCACATCCAACGGATCGGACTTTTCGCGATAGTCCGGCAGATGCAGATAGACCATGCACAAACCTATCAGGCCGATCGGAAGGTTCACGAAAAAGATCACTCTCCAATGAAAATAGCCCACGATCAAGCCGCCCGCGATGGGTCCCAGCATTGGACCAATCAGGCCGGGGATGGCGACGAAGCTCATGGCGCGGATAAGTTCGGATTTGGCGAATGTCCGGACCATGGTGAGCCGCCCTACCGGCACCATCATGGCTCCGCCGCAGCCTTGCAGAACGCGGCATGCAACCAATACGTGGATGTTACTCGAGATGCCGCAGAAAAACGACCCCAACGTGAATAGGCCGATCGCGGACGCGAACACCCGGCGCGTGCCGAATCGATCCGCCATCCATCCGCTGATCGGGATGAAAACCGCCAGGCTCAAGGTGTAGCTGGAAAGCACCGCCTTCATGCTTAGCGGCGCTACATCCAAGGCCTTCGCGATGGCGGGTACGGCCGTATTCAGAATGGTCGTGTCGAGCGACTCCATGAAGAACGCCACTGCCACAAGCCACGGTAAGAGCCTCTTGCTGGATGCGCCCGGTTCCATCCATCGATTATACGTGCCGCCGGCCGCTCCCTGACGGTCGCGGCCCGGTAAGCGGGCGCGCGGCGTTATGTGGGGCAGGCGTCTACGCCTGCGGCGGGTCTCCAGACCCGCCCCCTTCCGCAGCTCGCAGTCGGTTTTCGACCGTGCGCGGGTCCTCCAGGACCCAGGCCGGCGTGGACGCCGGCCGCAGGACTGGAGTCCTGCCCCACAAACCGCGGCTGATCGCGGCTCGGTAAAACCTTCGCCATGCTACATTGGTGAATGGTTCGCTCAGACCTCGCGGAACTGCTCCGCTACATCAACCTGAAGCTCGTGGCGCTCGGACAGCCGTCCAGCCATAGCACGACGGACCCTTACTTTCTCGAAATCGCCGGCCCCCTGCTGCGCAACTACTATCAGAAGGATCAGTTGCTGGGCGACCGTCTGTGCCCCGCCGATACCCGCATTCAACACTTCGTGGATGCGTATTTGAAAGAGGTCGCGCCCGGCGGCGCGGCCCGCCTGCCTTCCAATTCCTTCGTGCTCGACCGGCCCGGACTGGCGCGCGTCATGTCCCTGCCGCCCGGCGCCGACGAGTTCGCGTCTTCGTATCTGCACTCCTATCGCATCGTGCAAGGCGTCCTGCACAACCCCAAGAGCGACCGCCGCACTACGGAAGGCATCTTCCACATTGTGGAAGGCGGCCTCCCCATACCCGCGGACAAACTGGCCGTTCCCAAGGCGGCGTTCGCCAGGCTTCTGGCCGAGGCTCTCCGCCCGCCGCCGGAAACCGCGGCGCTGCCGTTCACCGCCGATCAGGACGATCGCGCCCGCCTGTTCGTGTCTCTGCTGCTGCGGCCCATGGTCTGCCCGGCTACTGGAACGGACCCCGCCAAGACCATGGAAATCCGGTTCTTCGCGCCGGGTAATCTGGTGAGCAACCTGGATTTCGTGGAGATGATCTTCGGCAACGGTGGCGACCCGTATCTCCCGGAAAACGACGCCGCGCTGGATGTGCTGCACTGGACCGGGCACACCGGCTGCGTCATACTCGCGCCGCATATCGTGGGCATGCCGAAGAAGGAACTGGGGCTGCCGCATTTCGATCAGGCCACCGAGCGCCAACGGCGCGATGGCATGTGCTGGCGCGACCAAGGGGAACTGTATAACAACGGCGGCGCATTCAAGCTCGTCTGCCGCGACCGGCGCGGCGTCATCGTCACGCTGATTGCCGACAACTATTACGGCTACTGCAAGAAAGAGGTGAAGAGCCAGATCAGTTTCGCCGCGAACCTCTTCGGGCTGTGCGAAGAAGAACACGCCGGCGGGGCCATCGCCTTTCCGGCTTACGTCTTGGGCCAGGATTTCCGCGCCGAGCGGTCCCGCACCATCAAGCGAACCCGCTATGAAGATGCCATGCGGCTGCTGGGCGACCGCGTGGAGTGCCGGCCCGAGGGCTATGCGGTGGACCGCAACTATCCGAACATTTTCTACGTTCCGGAAGATGCGGAGTTTCACTTGGGCAGCGGCTGGGTGAAGTGGCCGCTGGAAAGTGGAACGGGCGGACTGACGCTGCTCCCGGACCGCATCTATGTGGGGCCGTCCGGCTACCAGGTGCGGCTCGAGAAACAGCACGGCGGATCGGCGTGGCGGCTGGTAGGCTCGGTCGCGCATGGCACGCTCTGTCACAAACCATGCACCGTCTCCGGCGGCGGCAAGTCGGAAATCTCCAAGTCGATATCGAACGTCCTGTTGCAGGGCCCGGTGTTTCTGAGAGATTACTACCACGACATGGATCGGGTGGCCGAGCTCCTGGCGCGGGATTTCGCGCCGGTCTACAAGCAGCCGGACGAGCGCGCCAGCCGGCCGATCCTGAGTCCGGAGCGCTCGCTCGGGTCGGTGATCAAGCTGCTTACCGTTTCGCCCGATTACACCGAGGAGTACAACGATTGGCTGCGCAACCTGCCGCAAACCATCCGCCAGCTCGTCTTCGCCGTGAAGCGGTATTACCGGCCGGAATGGGGCGAGAACTGGCGCACGCATTTCACCGTCGACCGGATCAACGGCTTTCTCGGGCATGAGCTGAAATACGACAACCAAAAGCTGGTCGGCAATTACCTGCGCGTGGGTTTCGACCCGCAAGGCTCCTGGCGGATTTACAAGCTGCGGCCCGATTTTCATCCCGCCGAAAAGGTGCAGGTGGAAGACGATATCACCGCGTCGGTGGTGGTCCCACGGCACACCCTGCGGGATTTCGACGCCAAGTATCCCAACCGCAGCGCCAAGCTGGTGGCGAACTGCGAGGCCTTTCTGTTCCAGCGCCCGGACGATGCCATTCATCGCGGCTTCGACGCGCAGGCGGAGGCCGACATTGCCACGCCGGGAACCTTTCTCTCGAACTTCGAGCCGCTCACCGTGCCACTGGCTAAGTCGATGGTGGATCATGTGGTCGAGTTCGACCAATACACGGAACCCATGCAGGCTTTGTTGCGGGGCTTCGTGAGCGAATCGAAAGTGACTTACGCCGTCTCCTCGGCGTATCCGCGCATGGTGGACGGCCGTCCTTCGAAGAATCCGCGCTATCTGCAGCGGCGGCCGGATTTGGTGGACCCGCTGGGGCCGTATCTGGCCGAAGTGTGCGCGCGCCTGGATCGCGGCATTCCCGCGGATCAGCCGGTGCGTTTCCCGGTGCATGCGGTGCTCGCCGGACGCCGCGGCAATCCCGCCGATGACAAAATCGGCCTGCCGCCCCTGGCCGTCTACAATCCGATTCACTACCAGGAATTGCCGGAGCTGTTCATGGATTTCATTTGCAGCCTGACCGGCAAGTCTCCTTCGACTACCGGATTCGGCAGCGAGGGCGCGCTTACCAAAGGCCCGTTCAATGCCGTGTCGCCGATCGTGGACCTGAACAACGCGCTGGTGGCGGCCGTGCTTACCGAGTACGCCGGCTTCACCACCGCGGCCGGCTACGTCGGTCCGCATTACCGTGTGGATCACGACATCAGCATGCTGGCGCCGGAGGTGTGGTGCCGCGTGCGGGTGCCGGAGCGGGATCCGCGCTTCCTCATCGAAAATGGCTTCCTGGAGAAGATCGCGGACTTCGAATGGAACGGACGCACCGTGCTGGCCAGCCGTCTGGGCTACCGCATTACGTCCTTGTTCGCGGAGCGTTTCCTGGGACGGATTTTCGAGACGCCCGATTCCGTCTTCCCCGAAGAGATGCTGCGGCCGGAGAAACAGGACACCGGCGCGTTCGCCGCGGGCGTGGATGCCATCGTGGCCGCGCAGCAACGTGTGGCCCAAAATTACTTTTACGACGGGAGCGTAGAGGCCGCCTGCCCGCCGCTGCAGGCGCTGCTGCACATCATGGCGCACGGGGCGTGGGAAGGGCAAGACGTGGGCGACCCGCGGGTGCGCGCCATGTTCACGCGGGAATCCGTGCTGGCGAGCGATTGGTACAAGGCGCGTTTGCAGGCCAAACAGGAGCGCGACATCGCTCTGTGGGGCCGCCACACCGCCGCCTTGGAGGCGTTTGCGGGCGGGCCGGGATCCCGGCAATTCGATGTGCGCGACCGGCTCGCCGAGGCCCGCGTGCAGATGGCGCGCGTCGGTTCCGTGGCGTACCTGGCGGAGTTGGTGGGCACGATCGGCGCCGATCCGTTTACGGATCGCTAGAATTGGAGGGCGGGCAATTCTGCCCGCCGCCTCGTGGCGCACGCCCCCGGCGTGCCGTGTCGGCACTTTTGCCGACACAGGCGAGCGAAGCTCGCCTCCACAGGCTAAAGCCTATGCCACCAAGCCTGCAAAAAGCCAGCCAGAACTTCGAGGCAGGCGGCCTACGAGGCCGCCGCAGGCTGTGAGCCTG
>Ga0187887_10000440_pt1 | contig 41491 bp, 37 predicted proteins | sample June2016WEW_7_10_FD_132977 | JGI IMG/M metagenome (GOLD analysis project Ga0187887, IMG submission 132977) | Peatland microbial communities from SPRUCE experiment site at the Marcell Experimental Forest, Minnesota, USA - June2016WEW_7_10 | ecosystem: Environmental > Terrestrial > Soil >... | reverse complement strand
TTGCCTGGCGGCCATAGCGAGTGGGAACCACCCGATCCCTTTTCGAACTCGGAAGTGAAAACGCTCCGCGCCGATGCTAGTGTTGGCTTTGTCAATGCGAAAGTAGGTCACTGCCAGGCTCTTAAATCAAAACCCCCAACGGTGAAAGCCGCTGGGGGTTTTTTATTGCCTCGGGTTCGAGCTGACCCGCCGCTATCTGACCGCCGGCAGTGAGGCCGCAATGGTCTTCGCCGCAGCGCTGCAGAACGCGTGGCCCCATCCGCTCGCGCTGACCCCGAGATCCAGTCCCGCGGCGGGCGTGATGTCGTACACGATATTGTCGGGACGTGACGGATCGCCGCTGACTCCGGCCGGCACGTAATCGAGTACCAGGGAATGCCGCGTCCGCCAGGCAATGTTGTGGTCGGCGCAGGAAGAATCGCCGCTCACGCCGACCGCGCCGATGAGGTCGTGCTTCGCGTTGTAGAGCGCGAGACCACCGCCGAATACGTTGACTCCACCGATCTTGCCGCCGGTCATCGGGTCATCGGCCGTTCCATAGCGGCTGGACTCGCCGCGGTACGCCACCTGCGTGCTCACCGGATTGCTGGCCTGAAGCCCGAACAAGCTGCCGCCGGGTTGCACGGCGCTGAACAGATTCGCGGTCGACAGCGACAGCTGCGGGAGGCTGAATGCGTTGGCCGTGTTCGCCTTCTGGGCCGAGATTACACGGCTTCCCGGCCATTGCGAGCCGCGCTCGGCGCCCGTGAAGGCGACCGCGCATACGATGCCATCGCGATTTACCACCGTGCCCCACATGTCGAGATTGAATCCTCCGTTCGTTTGGGCGCGGGCCGACGAGAGCGCCGCGTGCAGTTGTGCCTGGGAAGGAAGAGCGGCGCACGCCGCCTGCACGTCGCCTTCATCGTCCGCGTTGGCCACACCCCATAGGCAGCTCGGGGCGCTCACCACCAGCGCGAGAGCCGTGTTCCGCATCACCATCGTGGTCATGACTAGCTCCTTATCGTGATTGTTGATCGGGATTTTTTACGCGCATCATCCCTTCATCGCGGCCTTCTTGAATGTTCTTGCCGTCTTGCGGTTTGCAGCGCTTCGAGTGTAGGCCCCGCCTCGAGGGCGGGTCACGCTGCGGCACCGCATTCACCGGGGAACTACGGTGTATCGGGCGCTACGCCGCTACCAGCGCATGCCCTGAATGCGCTTGTCTCTATGCGCGAGAATCCATTGCGCGTGCTCGGCGAGGCAGGCGTGTCCGAGCGATCGCAGAATCAGCAGCTTCCTTTCGATAGTGGCGGCGGCGCGTAGCTCGCCGGCGGCGAAACCGAACAGAGACGACATGTAGCGGTACTGCCGGATCAGCGCCCGATCGGCCTTTTCATTCAGGTAGATCTCGAAAATCGCCGCGTAGACCGGAACGAGCGCGAGGCCCCACAACATGGCGTTGCGGACATGCTGCGGCAGAAATGCGCGTGCGCCGAGCGCCACGTCGGCGGCGAACGTCACTGCAAGGACCAGACCGCACAGCAGCAATGCCCGGTCGATGCGCTCGGAGACCCGCATCCCGCGCTTCAGCGTCGTCAGCCTCTCGCGATAGTACGACATTTGGCCGGTTCGGCTGGTCGGATGATCATCGCCGATCCAGTTCGCGTAGACGAAAGGGAAACCGCTGTTGAAATCGCCGCAGGGCCGGATTGCCAGCTGCAGGCTGACGGCGCGCATGGCGTTGCGAATCCATTGGAGCTCCACGTCCTGCTTCTGCAGAAAGCTTTCGTGCGCGAACTCGCCGTCGTATTCCTTGCGCACGCCGGCGACCTCCCAATAGAAGTCCACTCGGAGCGCCTCCGCCAACGCGCGGTAATCGAGGTATTTACGATGCCATGAACGCCGGTGCGCCCAGTGCGCCAGCACCGTCCCGCAGAGGAATACCGCCAGCACGCCGATGATGCAGGCCATTGCCGCCGGGCCGTGAGACTCCTTCTTGAAAGTGATCAACAGCAATGCCATGAGCGCCCAGAGTCCGTAACGCGCCTTGAGCGCCGAGGTGAAGCAGCGGCGGTAGTGGCCGCCCATCCAATCAGCCGCCGTGAACAGCCGATCGAGATATTGCAGCGTTTCCGGCAGCGGACCCGGACTCGGCTGCGACAGCCGCCGGCCGTTTTCGGCGATGGCGTCGGCAAACTGTTCCATGTCGCGGTTGAGTTCCGCGAGCCGCTCCAGCGTGGTCCGCATGTGCCGGGGATACCGCTCCCCGCCGTGAGCATCGGTGCCGGTGAAGCCCAGAATGCTCACTCCGGCGGGGCGCCGCTGCGACAGGCGGCCGCATCTGATCTCGAAATTCAGATCATCGTCCTGCGGCGAGAGCAAGACATCGCGAGGCGAGACCACGAGATCATCGGTCGGCATGACGCCCTGACGGCGAAATTGGATGGCCCGCGCCGTTCCGGCCCGGTGACTGGTGATCTCGCCGTTCCAGATGGCGATCATCAGGCCGCTGTAGCGCGCGATGATGGAGCCGGCGCGCTGCAACTGGCGATCGCGGAGTTCGCCCTCGCGCTCGACATCGCCTGGATGCGCATCCGCGGGAAGCTCGAGTTCCACCACGTCGCCCGAATCGCAGAGCCGATCGAATCGGGCCTTGTCCTCCTCCGTGTCGAGGTCGTCGCGGCACAGGCGCCGCGCGTAGGGCAGCAGGGCGGTGACGAGAATGCCCAATTCGGCAGCCACTTCGGCCACCAGCAAATCGGCTCCCGCAGCCATGGAGCAGATCAGGCGCAGCGGCACCCACGGGTGATCATCGCGCAGGCGCCGCATCAGATTCAGCACCGCGACGCGAATCGCCGCGGTTTCTTCGGGGCGCAGGTCCCGGTGGCCGACCACGCCGACCAGGAATGGAATCCTGTATTGGTCGGCTGAGGGGGCTATGCCGAACTCCGGAGTCCTAGTCCCCTTGCGGGTTCCTGGCCGAGATCATATAGGCACCGCGCGCCGGTTGCACCCGCACAATGACGCCGCCGTGCGCGCCGGCGTGCATGGGGCTCTTCTCCAGCACGGTCCGCAGTTCGCTCCCGAAAAAAGCCTGCGGATCCGATGGGATCTCGTTTTCCGTCTTTTCGCGCGCGGCAATGGCCGATTTGGCGCGCGTGAACGCGTCCTCCAAAGAGGCCGCGTTCGGCAAGGCATCGCGGTAGAACGCCTCGCCGAAGTAGGTGAGATCGCGATCGTCGGAGCATCCGAAGGACGTCTTATCCGCCGCCGCGGCCGCGATCACGATGGTATCCGGGTTCTCGAGAGGCGGAAGAAACCCGCCCGCGTAGCACGCCGATATCACGATGATGCGGCGCTTGATGCCGGAATCGCGCAGGGCGCCCTCCAAATCCTCGGCGCTCACCTGCGCGAGCGGCAGGCCTGCATTCGAGACCGCCAGCAGCGGGTCGGGCGATCCGTGCGAGGAAAGCGCGAGAAACAATATGTCGCGGTCCGGATCCATCTTCTGGGCCACCGCGCTCAACGCGTATTGCAGGCCGCTGAGCGTGGCCAAGGGGTACGTGTCGAAGTCCCGGCGGTCGTTGATCAGTAACAGTTCCCGGTCGGCGGCGTCGAATCGAGCGCCCACCACCTGTGCGGCAAGCTTGATCTCTTCCGCGAATACCCGCTGCTCGCCGACACCCGCAAACCCTATGAAAAATACCGCCGGCTTCGGTCCCACGTTCGCGGCCATTCCATCCACCGCCTCGTCGATCGCCTCGCGCTGATCGAACAGCAGGGACTCGGCGTCGGCGGGCGCCAGCTCTGCGTCCGCCTCTTGCTCGCCGGGCGCGGCCGACCAAATCGAGGGCTTGAGGTCCGCGGCCCGATAGCCCGTCGAAAACACCCCCAGCAATAGCAGGACTGCCACCGCGGCAGTTCCTTGCCAAGCCCCGGTCAGCGCGCGCATCGCGCGCATGCCATAGACGATCCCGTAAAGCGCCAGCAGGATCCAGGCCGCGCTCGCGGCCTGCCCTGCGAGGCGCAGGTCTATCGAGAAACCGGCGGCGATCACGATCGGCAGGAATGCCAACACCACGAACAAGGCGCTGCGGAACTCGAGACGAGGGCGCGAGGCGCGCGACGCCAGGTAGGCGGCCACCAGCACGAGCACGAGATATACCGCGACGAGCGGAGCCTCGAGCGGTTCGAATACGGCGTCCGGCCCCGCGCGCCAGCGATCGAGCGCCACCCAGAACCCCATCGAGGCGGCCCCAAGCCCGATCAAGGAGCGGTCGGTCGCGACCGCATGAATATTCGCTGCTCGGCGTAACGTCCAGAGACGAAATAAAGTGAAGAGGGTAGGGATACGGCGAACCTTGTCGGGCGAGGAAGGCGAGATTATGTACCGCATCCCTCGGCGGGAGAAGCGCGCAGCGGGAGATGCGCGCCAATTTCTCCGCACCGAGCGCAAGCCCGGAACGGAATACCGCTTCAGAGCGTGAGCGGCGCGCTGTGCTTTACGCGGCGCGCGCGTTCAAGAAGCGGAAAAACTCCACGCCCTCGCGCAGCCGCCGCTTGGTCATTTCCCAGCTTCGCATCATCTCCGCCGTGAGCTCGACGATCTTGCGCGGCCGGAAATAGAAGCGCCGGTAGAAGGTCTCCACCGCCGCATAGATTTCCTCGGCGCCGAGGTTCGGATAGCTCAAGGGCGAGAGCTGCACGCCTTGGGTATTCACGAGGCTCGAGTTCTGGGTGTCCGTCAGCCAACCGTTCGCGACCGCCTGGCTGTAGAGCTCGGTGCCCGGGTAGGGCGCTGCCAAGGAGACCTGGATGGTGTGCGGGTTGATGTCCACCGCGTACTGAATCGTTTCCCGGATGGTCTCCCGAGTCTCGCCCGGAAGTCCGAGGATGAACGTGCCGTGGATGACGATGCCGAGCTTGCGGCAATCCTCGGTGAAGCGCCGGGCAATGTCGGTGCGCAGGCCCTTGCGGATGTTGTGCAGGATCTGATCGTTGCCCGACTCGTAGCCGACGAGCAACAGCCGCAGTCCGTTTTCCTTCATGATCTTGAGGGTCTGATACGGCACGTTGGCCTTGGCGTTGCACGACCAGGTCACGCCGAGCTTTCCCAGTCCGCGGGCGATCTCTTCGGCGCGCGGCCTAAAATCAGTGAACGTATCGTCGTCAAAGAAAATCTCCTTCACCTCGGGCATGTTCTCCTTGATCCAGCGCACCTCATCCACCACGTTCTGCGGACTGCGAACGCGATAGCGATGACCGCCCACCGTCTGCGGCCAGAGGCAGAACGTGCACTTCGAGCGGCAGCCGCGGCCCGTGTAGACGGACACGTACGGATGCTTCAGATAGCCGATGAAGTAATTCTCGATCTTGAGATCGCGCTTGTAGATCGGCGCGACCCAGGGCAGCTCATCCATGTTCTCGATCATGGCGCGCGCGGCATTGTGCTGAATGCTGCCGTCCTCGCGGCGGAAGCTCAATCCTGTGATGGATTCCAGGGGCAATCCGTCGGCGACATCCTTGCAGGTGTAGTCGAATTCCTCGCGCGCGACGAAATCGATGGCGGCGGACGCCGCCAGGGAGCCCGCGGGGTCGACGGCGACCTGTGCGCCGACCATGCCGATCTTGAGCTTGGGATTGCGGCTCTTGAGAAGCTCGGCAACCCGAGCATCCTTCAAGAAGGAGGGGGCGCTCGTGTGCATGACGATGAGATCGTAGTCGCCGGCCTGCGCAAGCACATCCTCGATCGGTGTGCCGTCGGCGGGCGCGTCGATCAGTTTGCTGCCCGGTACTAGCGCCGCCGGCTGTGCGAGCCAGGTCGGGAACCAAAACGATCGGATCTCGCGCCTCGCTTGATAGCGCGCACCAGCCCCGCCGTCGAAGCCGTCGAATGAAGGCGGATGCAGGAACAATGTTCTCATGACGCTCTCTCTATACGTATACGTTTAGTACCAAGCCGGGTGGCGTCCCGCGAGGGAGGCGGCGGCTCAGATGCTGCGAACCGAACGCACTCTTTCCTGGTTCTGCGACGCCCACCAGGTCTCGACGCTCGCCGTCAGACCGGCAAGATCGAGGCCCGCGGCCGCCAAGCAGGTCTCACGCGAGCCATGCTCGATGAACCGGTCCGGAATACCCAGATGCAATACCGGCAATGATACCCCATGTGCCGCCAGGACTTCGCTTACCGCGGAGCCGGCCCCGCCCATGATGGCGTTTTCCTCGATGGTCACGATCGCACGGTGACGCGCCGCAACGTCGACGATGAGGTCCTGATCGAGCGGCTTGACGAACCGCATGTTCACGAGCGTCGCGTCGAGCCGCTCGGCGATCCGACGGGCCGAATCGAACAAGGTGCCGAACGCCAGAATGGCAAGGCCGCCGCGCCCCTCGCGCCGCAGTTGTGCCTTGCCGACGGGAATCGCGCTCATTTCGGCGACTGCGGCCACCCCGGAGCCCGTGCCACGCGGGTAGCGCACGGCCGAGGGCGAGGAGAGAGTCGTACCCGTGAACAGCATCTGACGGCATTCGTTCTCGTCGGCCGGCGTCATGATCACCATGTTGGGGATGCAGCGCAGGAAGCTCAGATCGTAAGCGCCCTGATGCGTCGCACCGTCGCTTCCGACGAGGCCTGCCCGATCCAGAGCGAACACCACGGGAAGGTTTTGCAGCGCCACGTCGTGGATCAACTGGTCGTAGGCGCGCTGCAGGAACGTCGAATAAATGGCGACGACGGGCTTGAATCCCTCGCAGGCCAGCCCGGCCGCGAAGGTCACCGCGTGCTGTTCGGCGATCGCCACGTCGAAATAGCGATCCGGGAACCGCTTCGAGTACTCGACCAGGCCGGACCCCTCGCGCATGGCCGGAGTAATGGCGATGATCTTCGGATCGCGCTCGGCCATGTCGCAGAGCCACTGCCCGAAGATCTGCGAGTAGCTCGGGCCGGAACTCGCTTCCTTGAAAATCTTGCCGCTGACCGGATCGAAGGGACCGGGGCCATGCCACTTGATGGGGTCCGCTTCTGCCGGGGCGTAGCCTTTGCCCTTGCGGGTGACCACGTGGAGAAATTGCGGGCCGCGGAGCTTCTTGACGTTGCCGAGCGTGGTGACCAGCGTGTTCAGGTCGTGCCCGTCGACCGGCCCGATGTAATTGAAGCCCATCTCCTCGAACAGGGTGCCGGGCAACACCATGCCCTTCAGATGCTCTTCCGAGCGCCGGGCGAGCTCCCATACCGTGGGCATCTGCCGCAGCACCTTCTTGCCGCTCTCGCGCAGATGCGCATACATGCGTCCCGACAACGCGCGAGCCAGATAATTGGATAGCGCGCCTACGTTCTCGGAGATCGACATGTCGTTGTCGTTCAGGATGATCAAAAGATCCGCGGGCGCAGATCCCGCGTGATTCAGCGCCTCGAAGGCCATTCCCGCCGTGAGAGCACCGTCGCCGATGATGGCCACCGCGCGGCGATCCTCGCCTCGCTTGGCGGCCGCGATGGCCATGCCGAGCGCCGCGCTGATGGAGGTGCTCGAGTGTCCGACTCCAAAGGTGTCGTACTCGCTCTCGCTTCTCGTCGGGAAGGGCGCGAGACCTTGGTGCTGCTTGATCGTGTGCAGAAGCTCGCGGCGTCCCGTGAGGACTTTGTGCGGGTAGGCTTGATGACCTACGTCCCACACCAGACGGTCGTCGGGAGTGTTGAAAATGTAATGCAGCGCGACGGTGAGCTCGACGGTGCCGAGACCGGCGGCGAAATGCCCGCCGCGCGTGCTCACGCTCTGAATCAAGAACTGGCGCAGCTCGTCCGCCAGCGCGTTGAGCTTCGACTGGGGCAGCCGGCGCAGGTCCGCCGGCAAGTGGATGGATTCGAGCAGAGGATAGGTGTTCGGTGGCAGGATCATTTGGGCCAGTTTATACTGCGCCGACCCGCCGCGGGCAATGACCTCTGTCATTTGTGGCACAATTGCCACCGTCGCATGGCGACGTTGCCGCAGTGCGGGCAGGCCCGCTATAGTTGTATGTGGGTAATGGGTAGTCGTCCTGCAGCACTTGGGTACTTTGCGCCACACCGCGGCCCTGGGTGTTTTCCTCCTGACTTTCCGAGAGACTGCTCGTATGGATTCCGGCATTTCAGATGAAAATTACCAAGATCGGATTCTCCCGCACGTATCGCGCACCTTCGCGCTGACGATTCCCCAGCTCCCGCAATCGCTGCGGGTGGCGGTGACCAACGCTTATTTGCTATGTCGCATTGCCGACACCATCGAGGACGAGCCCGCCGTGCCTCCGGAGGAGACGCTGGTCTTTCTGGAGCGCTTCAAGGCAGTCGTCGCCGGGCGGGGAAACGCGGCGCTGCTCGCGTCCGAGGTGGAGGCCCGCCTGTCGAACCGCACGCTGCCGACGGAACGCGACCTCATCGTCAACATGGTCCGCGTCTTGAACGTCACGGCGTCTCTCAGCGTCCCGCAGCGATCCGCCATCCAGCGCTGCGTGGATCTCATGTGCTATGGGATGCCGCGTTTTCAATCCACCGCGAGCGTACGCGGGCTGCCCCGGGCCGCCGATCTGGACGAGTATTGCTACTATGTGGCGGGCGTGGTCGGCGAGATGCTCACGGAGCTGTTTTGCGAGTACTCCGCGGGCGCCGCCCGGAATCGAGCCGAGCTGCAAGGTCTTGCGGTGTCCTTCGCCCAGGGTCTGCAAATGACCAACATTCTGAAGGACGTCTGGGAAGACCGGAGCCGCGGCGCCTGCTGGCTACCGCAGGACGTGTTTGGTTCCTACAATGTCGATTTGGCGCAGCTCAGCGCCACACCCGCGAATCCGGGCTTCGATGCGGGAATGAACGAACTCATCGGCGTGGCGCACGCTCACCTGCGCAACGCCCTGGATTACACCTTGTTGATCCCCGGGGAAGAGACGGGGATTCGTCGTTTTTGCTTATGGGCCGTAGGGCTTGCGGTGCTTACATTGCGAAAAATTCATAAAAATCCTGGTTTTACGGCCGGTTCCCAGGTCAAAATTTCGCGCCGGGCGGTGACCATGACACGAATTTTGACTGACCTTTCCATACGTAACGATTGGATGCTCAGGCGCCTGTTCTCGACAGCCGCCCGCGGTCTGCCGCTCGCGCGGCTGGCGGAAATACGCCGCGCCTACCCCCTGCGGTCCGAGGCGTCCGCCGAGCCCGAGCCGCTGCGCCGCCGCTCCTACGGGAACTCGGGCTCATGAACCGCATCGCGCAGAAGCCGGTGTCGGCGGAGACCGAGGCGCGAGCACGCGCCGACGTAGTGTCGCTCTCGCTTGCCAAGACCGTCTCGACTCTCCTGGATCGGGGCATTGCGCAGGCGCGCGATGCCATGACGGCCAGGCAGAGCGCCGCCGGGTACTGGCTGTTCGAACTCGAGGCGGACTGCACGATTCCCGCCGAGTACATCATGATGATGCACTTCCTGGACGAGATCGACGCCGAGCTCCAGTCCAAGATCGCTGCGTACTTGCGCGCTCATCAGCAGCCGGCCGGGGGCTGGCCGCTGTATCACGGCGGCGAGTTCAACATGAGCTGCACCGTCAAGGCCTACTACGCGCTGAAGCTGGCCGGCGACGACATGAAGGCTCCGCACATGGTGCGGGCCCGCACCGCGATACTCGAGCGCGGCGGCGCCGCGCGATCGAACGTGTTCACGCGCATCGCTCTCGCGTTGTTCGGACAGATTCCCTGGCGAGGCGTGCCTTACATTCCCGTCGAGATCATGCTGCTGCCGAAGTGGTTCTTCTTCCATCTCGACAAAGTGTCGTATTGGTCCCGCACGGTGATGGTGCCGCTGTTCATCTTGTGCACGAGGAAGCCCCTCGCCAAGAACCCGAGAAACGTGAACATTCGCGAGCTATTCACCACGCCGCCCGAGCTCGAGCGCGACTATTTCCGCGACGCGCGCAAGGGGGGCTGGCTGGGCAAAGTGCTGCTGGTCGTCGATCGGCTGAGCCGCCGCATCGACCCTTTCATTCCGAAAGCGATGCGGGAGCGCGCCACGCGCGCTGCGGAGCAGTGGATGCTCGAGCGCCTGAACGGAGAAGACGGACTCGGAGCGATCTTTCCGGCGATGGTGAACGCGCTCGAGGTCATGACCATTCTGGGCTATCCGGCGGACGACCCGCGGCGAGTGACCGCGAAGCGGGCATTGCAGAAGCTCCTGGTCGTGGGGCCTTCGAGCGCCTATTGCCAGCCCTGCGTGTCGCCCGTATGGGATACCGCGCTCACCAGCCTCGCCATGCAGGAGGCGGGATGCGCACCATCCGCCAAGGCCGCGGCGCGGGCACTCGATTGGCTGCAGGGCGAACAGATTCTCGATGAGCCGGGCGACTGGCAGGTCGATCGGCCGAATCTCAAAGGCGGGGGCTGGGCGTTTCAGTTCGCGAACGATTACTACCCGGATCTCGATGACACCGCGGTGGTCGCCTGGTCCATGCATCAGGCCCCGAATGCCGCCGATTACGCGGAGAACATTTCCCGGGCGCTCGACTGGCTGGTGGGGATGCAAAGCAAGAACGGCGGTTTCGCCGCGTTCGATGCCGACAACACCTCGTACTACCTGAACAAGATTCCGTTCGCCGATCACGGCGCTTTGCTCGATCCGCCGACCAGCGACGTGAGCGCCAGGGTGGTCACGGTACTCGCGCGCATCGGCCGTCCGCAGGACCAGCCGGCCCTGCAACGCGGGCTCGCCTATCTTCGCGCGGAACAGGAGCCGGACGGTTCATGGTTCGGCCGCTGGGGGACCAATTACGTCTACGGCACTTGGTCCGTGCTCACCGCCCTCTCGCAGGCCGGGATTCCGGCCGACGATCCTGCCGTGCGTCGCGCGGTCGGCTGGTTGAACGGCCGGCAAAACCCTGACGGCGGCTGGGGCGAGAGCAACGACGGCTACAACAATCCGCAGGCCGGCAGGGCGCCCAGCACGCCCTACCACACGGCGTGGGCGCTCCTCGGGTTGCTCGCAGCGGGCGAGGCGGAATCGGAAGCGGTGCGGCGCGGCGTCAATCATCTGCTGCGGACGCAGCAGCCCGACGGCCTATGGAGCGATCCCACTTTTACGGCTCCGGGGTTCCCGCGGGTGTTCTATCTCAAGTATCACGGCTATTGCGGATACTTCCCGCTGTGGGCGCTCGCCGCCTACCGAACGCTGACTCGAGCCGGAACCACTCATTGAATGGGGCGGGCGTCGTCGCGGCGCTCGATCGAGAGGCGCGTGTGCTGGGCCCTGCGGTAGAGAGCCGGCGGGGAGTCGATATCCTCGCCGGCGGGACGCTCCGCGCGGTCAGCGGGATGGGATGCGCCGCGGCCGGCACGGCCGCCCGCAGGCTGGTCGAAGCGGGCGCCACGGCTCTCGTCAGCTGGGGCATGGCGGGAGGCCTCGATCCGGATCTCGACGCCGGCGGGATCTGCCTTCCGCGCGAGGTGGTCGCACCGGACGGCATGCGTTTCGAGACCTCGGCTTCCTGGCGCGAAACCCTGGCGGCGTCGATCGCGCCCTATCGGCCGGTTGCCGCGGGCGTCCTGGTCACCAGCCTGCACGCCCTCACCGGCGTTGCCGCCAAGGCGGAACTCCATCGGGCGAGCGGTGCGGTTGCCGTCGACATGGAGAGTTCCGCCGTCGCGGAGGTGGCCGCGGCGAGCCATATGCCCTTCATGGCGGTACGCGTGATCGTCGATACCGCGCACGATGGGATCCCCGGTTCGGTGGCGGTCGCCGGCGAATCCGGGCAAGTGCGCATCGCTCGGCTGCTCGTCGGACTGGCTCGATCACCCGGGGATATCCTTCCCCTGCTGCGTCTGGCGCGCCGCTATCGCGCCGCCATCCGCTCGCTCCGTGCGGTGGCGCAACTCGGCCGGCTGGCGCCGCCGGAGAACCGCGCGTGAGGGCGCTGGTCACGGGCGGCACGGGCTTCGTCGGCGCGGCGGTCGCACGGGCGTTGCTGGCCGGCGGATGGGAGGTGCGCGCTCTGGTGCGCGCAGGCTCAAATCGAAGCAATCTGCGCGAGTTACCGGTGGAGCTCGCAGTCGGCGACCTCACCGAGCGGCCATCGCTCGATCGCGCGGTCGCCGATTGCGCGGCGGTATTTCACGTGGCTGCCGATTATCGACTCGGGGCTCCGGACCCCTCGCAGCTGTACCGCGCCAACGTCGATGGCACGCGCAACATCCTGGCGGCGGCCCGTCAGGCGGGCGTGGGCCGGGTGGTTTATACCTCGAGCGTCGCGACCATCGGCATACCGGCGGATGGCACTCCCGGCGATGAACGCACCCCGGTCGCGCTCGAGGCGATGATCGGCCACTACAAGCGATCCAAGTTTCTCGCCGAGCAGGCGGCGCTGGAGGCGGCGCGCGACGGCCTGTCGCTGGTCATCGTCAACCCATCGACTCCCATCGGCCCCGGCGACGTCAAGCCCACGCCGACCGGTCAAGTGGTGCTCGATGCGGCCGCCGGCCGCATGCCCGCCTACGTCGACACCGGCCTCAACATCGTGCATGTCGATGACGTGGCCGCGGGGCATCTGTTGGCGCTACGGCGCGGCCGGACCGGCGAGCGATACATCCTCGGCGGCCAGGACATGACGCTCGAGCAGATTCTGGGTGAGATCGCCCGCATGGTGGGACGCAAGCCGCCGCGGATCCGCTTGCCCTACGGGCTGGTGCTGCCGCTGGCCTATTTGGCGGAAGGGATGGCGAAAATCTCCGGGCGCAGCGGCCGTCTCACTCTGGAGGGCCTGCGGATGTCGCGCAAACGCATGTTCTTTTCCAGTGCAAAGGCGCAGCGCGAGCTGGGGTATACCTGGCGTCCGCCGGCCGAGGCCTTCGCGGATGCCGTGCATTGGTTTCGCGAGCAGGGCCTGCTGTCCTAGGGATAGGCGCCGGATCTAGGCGCCGCCGAGCGCGCGGCGGCCTGCCTCGGCCTGCGAGATCAGCAAGACCGGCGCGCCGATGGCGATGTCGCGAGCGCGCCGCAGGAGCGACACCGCAAGCCCGAACTCGGGTCCGATCCCGAACAGCGGCGCGAGGGCGGCGTAGCTCGCCTCCTGGACACCGAGCGCGTTCGGAACGAGCGCGGCGGCACTCTTGGCCGCTCCGACCAGGCTCTCGATGGCGATCACCGACGGCAGCCCGACCCGAACGCCGATGAGCCTGAATGCGATCCAGGTTCCGGCTCCGCTGGCGAGCCATCCGAGCAGATGCATGGCGGAGGACAGGGCGATGCGCGGCCGCGAGCGATAGATGACATCGAGCGTATCGGCGACGGCCTCGGCGGAAGCGGCAGCGCGGGGAACGAGCCGGGCGGCCAGCCGCCCCGTCACTCGATGGCCGTAGCGCTGCAGAAAGACGAGCACCACGCCCGCCAGGACCGCGAGCACCAATCCCACCGCGAACGCCTTGCTGAGCGCGGCGCTCGACGAGGAGGGGGGAGTCCCGGCGCTCAGAATCGCAAAGCCGAGCGCGACAAAGGCTATCTGGGCGAGCGCCTCGCTCGTCACATCGACAATCGTGGATGCGAAGGCTTCGGGCCCGGCGATGCCATGGCGAATCGCGGTGCGCGCGCCGAGGACGATGCCTCCGACTTGAGAGAAAGGCAGCACGTCCGCGGCCGCTTCCCGGACCATGCGCGCCCAGACGAAGACCCAGATGCCGCCTCGGGCGCCGGGAAGCAGCAGCGCCCACGACGCCCCCAGGAGCGGAAACAGCGCCAGGGCATAGAGGCACAGCAGCCCGAACCCTCCCCAGCCGACCGCGCCGGCGGCGGACAGCACAGCCGTGAATCCGATGTGCAGCACCAGATACGCGGCGAGGCAGAGGCCCAGCGCCGCGACCAGGACGATGCGCAGCTTCACGGCGAGCGGGCGGCCCGGCCTGGGCGCATGAGCCGCAGTGCCCAGCGAGCGAGCGCCGGGACCAGGCGAGGCCGCAGCAAGCGCCGATCGTACAGGCTCATCCGCCGCTCATTCTCCGACAGGCAGGTCGCTATGAGATCGGCCGCGTCGATGTCATCGTGTACGGACTTCGAAGCGGTCAGCGTGAAGTTGTTGTCCTCGGCGCCGCCGCCGACGTTGCGGGCGATCCCGATTCGCTCCCAGATGAGGTAGATCCAGACGGCGACGACCTTGATCTCGAAAATCGGCCTCCGCCAGAAAGGCATGGTGCGCCGGTGCCAAGCCGCCCAGTTGACGAAGAACAGAATGTGGCGGCCTTCCTCTTGGATCACCGGTTCGAAGGTGTCGACCAACTCCTCGGGAAAGAATCCCGAGCGCTTGGCGGCGGCAAACAGGCCGAACGCGAAGAAGCTGTCGATGCATTCGCTGTATCCGGTCACCATGAACGCCCATTCCGGGTCGCGTGGGGCCGGATATTCCGGCTCGGGCGCGAGTTCGATGCCGTACGCCTGCACCAGATTGGAGAGCACGTGCTTATGACGGCCCTCCTCGAATGCATTGAGCTCGATGGCCCGGCGCAGCAAGGGATCGGAAACCTTGTCGGCGTAGGAGGCGACGTTGAGCCGCGCACGGCCCTCGGTCTGGACCGCGATGTCCCAAATAGGCAGCGTGACCAGGCGCTGGCGGGCGTCCGCATCGAGCGCGGGCCAATCGATCACCGCCGGCTTGTAGGGATTGAAGGTGTCGAGCAGTGTTCCGCAGAACAGGATCCTGTGGGCATCGGTGCCGACGCGAATCGGACCCGCGGGGAAATGCTGGCGTACGCCGGCCGTAAAGGCCGAGGAGGGCGAGTTCATGGAATCGACTCCCGGCGCCGAAGGATGTGGCGCGCGCCGCCGGCCGCAGGCGCCGGATCACCGGACAACGAGTCGCAAAGATCCGCGAAACCACCGAGCCTCAGCGTGCCGTCGCGGCAGGCGCGCACGATCTCGGGCGCCGTGAGAGCCTCCAACTCCTCCCGGTACCGGTATCCCGGCGCCGAGCCGGCGTAGGCGCCGGTGGCGGGGTGGAGGTAGATCTCGGTGAGCCCCTCGGGCAGATGCTCGATCAGCCCGGCCAGCCGCGCGCGGGTCATCCGGCCGGACCAGTGCAAGCCGAACACCTGGTCCGGGGTCGCGAGGCCGGCTGCCCGGAGGCGCCGTTGCAGGAGCCGCGCAAACGGGGCGGTGACCAGCGAGGGAGCGCGCGAGGTCGAGGGCTCGATCTTGCGCAGCACCGCGAGCGGTTCGCGCGGAACGCGTGCGGCGCGTACGCCGAAACGGCGGCCAATGGAGGCGAGCATCCGGCCGATCACCGGGTGTAAATGAAAATGCTTATGCGCATTGCAGTGGTCGAGCGCGAGCCCGGTGGCGCCAAACGCCTCGAACTGCGCGGTGATCTCGGCGGCGAGCTGACTGCGGGTCCGCCGGCTGAAGGAAATGGCGGTCCCGAGGGCGGCCATGTCGGAACGGAAGCAGCCGTCGGCGCCGACCAGCCTGGACACCTGCCGCACGGGAAGCGTCGGGCGCCCCTCCACCAGCACGAGATGCAGTCCGACGCGAAGCTGCGGCATGAGGCGCGCGCGTGCGACCGCATCGGCCGCCGCGGCTCCGGACACCATGAGGCTCGCCGCGGTGAGGATGCCGGCGCGATGCGCGGTCTCGACGGCCTCATTGACCTCGCGCGCCGCGCCGAAGTCATCCGCGGTGACGATCAAACGTCTCAAGCGGCATCTCTCACTACCGGGTCCGCAGACCCGTCACGGGCGACTTCGAAGCTGTCGTCGCGCCATTGAACGCGGCGCGTGGCGAAGCCCCAGATCCACAGCGCCAGACTGAGCGTATCCCGGATCGGCAGCACCAAGAGCTGATGCGCCGGTGGAAAATCCGTGCCGCGCACCCGAAGATGCAGGATGATCCTGGCGAGCGCGGTGACGGCCAGCAGGGTGACCGCCGGCAGAGCGCATCCCGCGAGCAAGCACGCGACCGCAGCCACCGGAACGCCGAAAGTCACGAACGAGAGACTGTAGCCGACGGGCCGCACGATGCGGATGGTGCGCAGCCAGCGCAACTCGTGATGCACCAGCTCGCTCAAGGTGGGCTCGTCCACGCAGGTTTCGACCACCACATCGGACAGCACCGTTCGCAAGCCCAACGCGCGCGTCAACTCACCCAACCGGTAGTCATCAGCCAGCTGGTTCGCGATCGCGGCGAAGCCGCCGATACGCCGGAGTACCTGGCGCCGAATCGAGATGGTCGCGCCGAATGCGAACGCCCGGGAACCGAACATGGCGGCGACGCGGACCGACGGAGTGAACCAGTCGTTGATGAACAAGGATCCGAGCAGCGACCAGAGGCCCTTGCGAGGTCTGCCGAGGTAGGGACAGGTGACTACGCCGACCTCTGGATCGGCGAGCGGGGCAACGATGCGCGCGAGGTAATCGCGGTCGACCCGAACGTCGCTGTCCGAAATCACCAGAAGCTCGTGACGCGCGAAGGGCATCATGTTGATGAGATTGCTGACCTTGCGGCTGGTCCCGTGCTGGCGGCGATCCACCGCAAGATCGATGTCGATGTTCGGAAACTCGCGCTTGAGGCGCGCGACCACGGCGATCGCGGGGTCATCCGGATCGGATACGCCGAAGACGATTTGGAAGCGCGGGTACTCCTGGTCGCAGAACGAGCGCAGGCATTCGTAGAGCTCATGCTCCGCGCCGCATAGCGGCTTCAATATCGTCACCGGCGCGGCTTTCCACGGCGGCGAGGCGAGGCGATAGGGCCTGAGCCGCGTACGCACCGCATAGGCGGCCACGACAGTGTAAGTGGCGACGGTGGCGGCAAGCGCGGTACCGAGCCAGGACATCCATGCATGGGGGCTGAAGATCACTGAGTAACTACTCCAAATAAGCGATTTCGGCGTACGCCGCCGCCGGGCCGCGAGTTCAGCCGCAGGCTGGCGCGGTCATTCCGCAAGACGCTATGATCCGTCGATGACCGTCGGCGAGGGCGCCGATCCGTTGAGGCTATCGAAATGGACGAAGCTAGACCCGCGAACCGAATTGATGATAGGGACATTATGGCAGATCCGGACGCGCTCATTCTCGTGGACGAGGAGGACCGCCGGCTCGGCCATTTGAGCAAATCCTTGTGCCACCAGGGCCGCGGGGTTCTGCATCGAGCCTTCTCGCTGCTGATCTTCAACGACCGTGGGGAGCTCTTGGTCCAGCAACGCTCGGCCAAAAAGCGCCTCTGGCCCCTGTACTGGTCCAATAGCTGCTGCAGCCATCCGCGGCGCGCGGAGAGCATGGATGTCGCTACGCGGCGACGCCTGTGGGAGGAGCTCGGGATCCGCTGCGGCCTCCGGTTCCTGTTCAAGTTCCAATACCACGCGCAATTCGACGCCACGGGCGCCGAGCACGAGCTTTGCTCGGTGTTCATCGGCCGCGCGGACGCCGCCCCCAAGATCAACACCGAGGAGATCGCCGATTGGCGCTGGATCGCACCCGATGTCCTACACAGGGACATGTCGAGTGCCGACAGGTCGAAATACACACCTTGGTTCATGCTGGAATGGGCCCGGATATGGCGAGATCATCGGTCAGACGTGCTCGCGTTTCGCGCTTGATGAGCCAATCTTAATTTCGGACCGGGCCAATCGGGATGTCAGATGATCCATTCTCAGATTTCGTCCGAAACATCAACCTGACCCAAATCCTCCAAGCCGCGGTAACATAGCGCATGGCCATACCTCTTCTGCAAATGTATCGGGTTGCAAAATACATCGCCGGACGGAAGCTCCGCGGCGACAAGCGATACCCCCTTGTCCTTATGCTGGAGCCCTTGTTCCAGTGCAACCTGGCGTGCGCAGGCTGCGGCAAGATCGACTACCCGAAGGAAATTCTACAAAAGCGCGTGAGCCTCGAGGACGCATTGAAGGCCGTGGACGAATGCGGCGCTCCCATGGTGTCCATTCCGGGCGGCGAGCCGCTGATCCACAAGGAAATGCCACAAATCGTCGCGGGCATCGTCGAGCGCAAGAAATTCGTCTATCTCTGCACGAATGCCATTTTGCTCGCCAAGCACATCGACGAATATCGGCCCTCGCCCTACCTGACGTTTTCCATCCACCTGGACGGCAACCGTGAGCGTCACGACGAGTCGGTTTGCCAGGAGGGTGTGTTCGACAAGGCCGTTGCGGCGATCAAGCTCGCGCGCGAGAAGGGTTTTCGAGTCACCATCAATTGCACGCTGTTCAACGGCGAGAATCCCGAGCACGTGGCGGAGTTTTTCGACACCGCCATGGGGCTCGGCATCGAAGGCATCACGGTGTCTCCGGGGTACAGCTATCATCACGCGCCGCGGCAAGACGTGTTTCTCGGCCGCCATGCGAGCAAGCAACTGTTCCGCGAGATCTTCAAGCGCCGCCGCCGGCCCTCCGGCAAGGGGTGGACGTTCAATCACTCGGGGCTGTTCCTCGATTTCCTGGCGGGCAACCAGACCTATCAGTGCACCCCCTGGAGCAATCCGACCTACAACGTGTTCGGTTGGCAGCGGCCGTGCTATTTGTTGACCGATGAGGGGTATGCGCCGAGCTATCGCTCCCTCATCGAGGATACCGAATGGGAAAAATATGGCGTTGGCAAGAACCCGCGCTGCGATAATTGCATGGCGCATTGCGGATTCGAGGGAACGGCGGTGAATGACGCCTTCAGTCACCCGGTGAAGGCGATGCTGGCCGCGCTGAAGGGCCCCCGCGTCACCGGTCCGATGGCCCCCGAATTGCCCTTCGATTATGCGGAGGGCGCGCGGCCCGGCACCGTCGCCACGGTTTCCGTGTCCGAAATCAAGCGGATGTCGCGTGTGTGAGCAACGCAGCCGATCGTCGCGTACCGGCCCCGTATCCCGCCGAGGATAGCGAGGCCTTCGCAAAACAACTCGAGATCTGGCGTATCCGCATGGAACTCGCTCTCGACCGGCGGTTGCCCGCGGCGACCGCCGTTCCCGTACGCCTGCACGAGGCCATGCGCTACAGCGTGCTCGGCGGCGGCAAGCGCGTACGCCCGGCCCTCACCTTCGCGACGGCGCTCACCCTCGGGCTTACCGAGGATCAGGTGGAAGCGGTCGCTTGCGCCATCGAGCTGATCCACGTGTACTCGCTGGTGCATGACGATCTGCCCGCCATGGACGACGACGATTTGCGGCGCGGCCGTCCGACCTGCCACAAAGCCTATGACGAGGCGACCGCGGTGCTGGTCGGCGATGCGCTTCAGCCCCTGGCCTTTCAGTTGCTCGCCCGCGATGCGGCACTGCCGCACTCTGCGGCCGTGCGGCTGCGCTTGATCGACATGTTGAGCGAGGCGAGCGGCACCTTCGGCATGGCCGGCGGGCAGGCGATCGATCTCGAGGTTCAAGGCAAGAAGCTCGATGTCGCCGCGGTCGAGGATATGCACGCCCGCAAGACCGGCGCCGTGATCAGCGCGAGCGTCCTGATGGCGGCGGCGTGCGCGCCAGATCTACCTGCGGCGAAGTACGAGGCGCTCAGCCGCTTCGCAGCGGCGATCGGCTTGGCGTTTCAAATTCAGGACGACCTGCTCGATGTGCTGGGCGACGTATCGACGCTCGGCAAAGCCACCGGCGCCGACCGCGAGCACGCGAAGCCGACTCATCCTTCGGTCATCGGCATCGAAGCCTCTCAGGAGCGCGTGCATCTGCTTCACAACCAGGCGCTCGAGGCGCTGGTTCCGTTCGGCGAGCGAGCTGCCCCGCTGCGCTCGCTGGCGCATTGGCTGCTGTCCCGCAGCTATTGAGCCTGCGGAGCGGCCGATGCGCCGCAGCACCCACCTAGCAGCGCCCCGCAAAAAAATCGCGGCGCAATAAATTCCACGGCCCGAGCCAGCACCGCCGGCTGTCTCCGCTTGGCAACGCGTTGACTCCCTGCCCCATTTACCAGAGTGTGCCCGCAGGAGGGGCGTTATGTTGCATCCCCCGATCAGTCATGCGCGTCTCATGCGTGAATCCACTGACCGCGTGCAGGCGGCGCTCACCAGCACGGATGCCGGTGAGCAATTAATCGCGCGGCGAATTCTCGAAAACCCGAATGCCTGGGGGCACTGGGAGCGTGAGCACGCCTATCTGATGCGCAGGCTCGCCGACTGCGGCGCGCGCGCTCAGGTCGAGGAACTCAAGCAGACGACGTTTCGCTTGCTGCATGGCAAGGCGCTGTTTCAATATTTGCGGCAGCATTCGGTGCGCGGTAAACGGCGGCAACGCGTCATCGCGCACTTTCGTCCGGGCCGAAGCTACGAGGCGGCGCTCATCTCCGAGCACGGCGCGTACCTGCGCAAGGCGTGCAGTTTCATCTGCACCAGCCACCTCGGCAGCGAGGTGGTGCGGGATCCCGCGTTCCTCGATCCGATGCAGCGTTACGAGGAGCTGTATGCCGAATATTTCGATCTGTATTGCTGCAGCTTGATCGCAGAGCCGGGCGAAGCCGCTTCGCAGCGCGCCTTGCTGCCGCTCTTGAAGCAGCAACTGCAGGAGTATCGCCTCGCCATTCTCGATCCGCGCGCGGCGCAGCCCTTCCTCAGGCGCGAGGCCGATCTGCGGCGCGCCACCGGCGATACGCAACGGCTCAAGTCTCTCAGCCTTCGGCCCAAGTAATTCACTGAATGGCGAGCTTGCGTTCCTTCAAGGAGGGCGGCGACCATTGGTAGATCCAGGTCTCGGTCAGCGGCCGGCCCTCGATGCGCAGGTAAAGACGCAGATCGATGGGCTCGACGGAGTCGTCGGCCGGTCTTACGTCGAAGAGGGCCCGGTAGCCGTTGAACTCCGGCACGTAGTGCGCCGTCACGTGCTCGGTGGCGCCGCGCGATGTCGTGATGACGGCCTCCACCGGAGAATCCTTCGGCAACGCGCCGAGCTCACCCCCGGCGAAGTCGACGGCGAAATGCCAGGAGTAGTATTGGCGCTTCACGCCGACGGTGCCGCCGATTCCCGTGCGCGTAGCGATCGTCTGCCCGAGAGGCGACGAGTAGGGCATCTTGGTGCCCCAATACAGGCGGTAGCCGAACAGCAGTTCCTGGCCCGGCTTGGGCTTGTCGATCGGATTCCAGAACGCGACGATGTTGTCGAAGGTCTCGTCCACGGTCGGGATTTCGACCAGCTGCACCGCGCCCTTGCCCCAGCCGCCATTGGCGCCGCCCTTGGGCTCGACCCATAAACTCGGCCGCCGATCGTAGTACACGCCGTCGTCCTGGTAGTGGTCGAAGTTGCGGTCCCGCTGCAGCAGCCCGAAGCCGCGCGGATTGTCGTCGAAGTAGGAATTGAGATGCAGCTGAGCCGGGTTGACCAGCGGCCGCCAGATCCATTCACCCGCGCCGGTCCACATGGACAGCCCGTCGGAGTCGTGAATCTCCGGCCGCCAATCGTTCGCCGCGCGCCGGTCGTTCTCGCCGTAGAAAAACATGCTGGTGAGCGGCGCGATCCCGAGCCGCTCGATCGGCTTGCGCGGATAATATGCGGTATCGATGTTCATGATCTGCGTGCCGCCCGGCGTTATCTGAAAACGCAGCGCCCCCGCGATGCTCGGCGAGTCGAGCAGCGCGTAGAGCGTCAGCGTTCCGGAATCCTTCGCGGGTCGCTCGAACCAGAACGAGGTGAAGCGCGGGAATTCCTCGGGCCGCGGGAACGCGGTATCGACAGCTAGAGCGCGCGCCGACAGGCCGTATTGCCGCGTGTCGCTGCCGACCGCGCGGAAGTAGCTCGCGCCGAGGAACGCCGCCACATCGTCCCGCCAATCGGTGACGAATTGCAGGCGGAATCCGGCAAAACCGGCGCGGTCCTTCATGAGAGCAGGGTCGACTCCGCTCTTGTCCCACTCGAACATCGCGGGGTCGTAGACGATTTCGCGGGCTTGACCGTCGACCACTTCGTACATGTGCACGGGCTCGGTGAAATTGCGGCCCACGTGGAAGAATTGCACCCGGAAGGCGAGTCCCGCATCCGCCCAGAGCGCATGATCGCCGCGGAATCGGATGGACTGATATTGATCGTACCCGAGCTTTCCCATCGCGGCCGGCAGAACGTCTTTCGACGGCTGGTAAGCGTTGCTGGCGAGCCAGTGCGCCTGACCTTTGAGCCAGGCGAAGTCGAATGCCTGGGCACCGGCCGCCGGCGCCGGACCGGCCTGCTGCGCGGCGTGCACATCCGAACCGCGGAGAATCCGTCCGCCTGCGAACCCCAACGCCAATTTCAATACCGAGCGACGATCGGTCATGTGAGTGAAGTCCTTTCAGATCAACAAAGTGGGGGGCTGCGCGTCCGGCAATTGGGCGAGCTGATTGAGAAGGCGGGCGCTGCCGGCGATCTCGACCCGCTCCACGCCCGTCAGCCATCCCAGCGCCTCCTCGAGCGAGCGGGCGTCGATGAGCTTCTGCTGCGCGGTGAACGCGTTGGGGTCGGGGCGCCCGGGCGGATCGACGGGACGCGGAAGATTTCCGTCGATGTGCGCCAATCGCGCTTCCCGATTTCGCGCCAGGAACTTGAGCCCGTCGTCGGGAAGGAGGTGCGCCTTGGCGATCAATTCGGCGCGCCGAGCGGCGAGTGCCGGAAGATCCACCTCCTCCGGCGTGCGAAGCAATGCGACCTTGGAAAGAGCCATGCCGAGCCATTGGCTGCCGCTCGCGCGCGACAGCGGCACCGACAGCAGCAGTCCGAGCAGCGCGGGCGACACCCAAGCGAGCAATGCGGGCGACAGGAACCAGAAAATCACGCCGCTCATGGCGGCGAGCAGCATATCGCGCTTATGGAAGTGCCAGGCATCGCCCCAGCTCGTGCCGCCGCCGTCGCGCCGCTGGGGATTCCAGCCGGAGTCGCGTCCGAGGAATACCTCGAAAACATGCCGGCTCTGCAACATCATCATCACGGGCGCGTATAGCGCGGAGAGGATGATCTCGAACAGGAAGCTTGCGCCGACGCCGATGATGCCGCCGCCTCCGCGCCGCAGCCTCGTCGTGGTCAGCGCACGGATCAGCCCGAGCACCTTCGGAATCAGCAGCACCAGCATGCTGAACCAGAACAAATCCATCATGAGTTCCACGTTGAACCGAGGCCAGGTCGGAAACATCTGGAAGTCGTGATTGAAGTATTCCGGGCGGATCAGGTGCGACTGGACGGCGAGCGCGAATCCGATGCCGAGCATCAGCAGCCATAGCGGAGAGGATAGGTAGCTCATGATGCCGATGCCGAGATGCAGCCGGCTCGCGAAGCTCAAACCCGATGCACCGATGATTTTCATGTGCTGAAGATTGCCCTGCGCCCAGCGCCGGTCGCGGATGGCCACGTCGATGAGCGAGGGAGGCGATTCCTCCCAGGAGCCGCCGCAGTCCGTCGCCATGCGCACCTTCCAGCCGGCGCGCCGCATGAGCGCGGCTTCCACGAAATCATGCGACAGGACGTGCCCTCCAAAAGGCTTGCGCCCCTCGAGCTCCGGCAATCCGCAGCAGCCCGCGAACGCGCGCACGCGGATGATGGCGTTGTGGCCCCAATAGTTGCCGCTGTCGCCCGACCATGCCGCCAGGCCGCGCGAGATCACCGGACCATAGGCGCAGGCGGCGAATTGCTGCAGGCGGCCGAAGAAGGTGCGTGCGCCGATCAGTTGAGGCGATGTCTGAAGAATGCCCAACGACGGATCCGCCTGCATCATCTGCACGAGCCGCGCAAGCGTCGCCGCATCGATGAGGCTGTCGGCGTCGAGCACGATCATATGGTCGTAGCGTCCGCCCCAGCGCGTCACGAAGTCCTCGACATTGCCGGATTTGCGCGCGACGTTGCGCCAGCGGCGGCGGTACCACACCGGCATCACGGAGGCGAGCGAGCGGCGCAGCCCGTCGATCGCCACGGTCTCCCGGATCCAGGCATCCGCATTCGTCGAGTCGGACAAGACGACGATCTCGAACGCCCCATTGGCCTGCATCTGGCCGAGCGCCTCCGCCATCGCCTGGAGCGCCGCGGTGGTGCGCGTCGGATCCTCGTTGTAGATCGGCATGATCAGCGCGGTGAGAGTGCCGCCGGTGCCCACCGCGGGGTTGAATGCCGGATCGCGGCGCTTGGATGCACCGGCGATCACCGATCCCGCCGCGAACGCGATCCACGCGAGCGACACCGCGAAGAAGAAGATCATGAGGCCCTGCAACAGCGTCATGCTGGCGAAGCGCACCACCTGGAGCATCTGATATACACCGTAGACCGTGACGCCCACGCTGATGGTCGCGAGAATGATGCGTGCATATATCACGGCGGCGGTCGCGTGCGGAGGATCGATCTGAGGCTGGGAGAAACGCAGATCCTGTGAGGGCATGCTGAGCCGCGCCTCCGGCGGCATTCCGCCCGAAGACTCGGCAGGCGCCAGACGTACCGCAGAGTTCAGTTGGAGGTCCATCGGTACAGCCAAGTCTCGGTGACCGGGCGATCGTCGCGCAGGATCCGCAGGCGCAACTCGATCAGGTCGGCACTGTTCGGGTCGACTTCGAAGCTCGCGCGCAGACCGTGCAGGGCGCTGTTGGATATGAGCGCGACGTTGGAAATCTTGCCCGCCGAGGCGCCGAGATCGACTCTCAGTCCTTCGGTCTTTTCCCCGGCGCCGACGATGTCCAGGATGAAGACGCGGCGCTTGCCGTCGAGGCTCGCGCCCGAGCGGGTGGCGACGACTTCCCCCAGTCCTTTCGGAAGCGCGGGCACCGCGAGCCAGGTGAGCTTATAGGCGAGGCTCAAGGGGTGCCCGGCCTGGAGTCCCTGCGCGGGCCGCCAGAAGGCGACGATGTTGTCGTTGCTTTCCCGTCCCGACGGGATTTCGACCAGTTCCACCGCGCCCGGCCCCCAGTCGCCCTTGGGCTCGACCCACGCGCTTGGGCGCCGCTCGTACAAGTTGTCGAAATCCTGGAAATCGCTCTGATCGCGCGAGCGCTGCACCAGACCGAACCCCTGCGGCGGGTGCGTGGTGAAGGTCGATACCTGGAGTTTGGTGGGATTGGCCAGCTGGCGGAAAATATGCTCGCCGCTGTCCGAGGTGATCTGCAATCCGTCCGAATCGTGAACCTCGGGCCGGTAGTCGTCGAGGCGCCCTCGATTGGTCTCGTCGAACAAGAACATGGAGGTGAGCGGCGCGATGCCCACGACGCGCGTGTCCGTGCGTGGAAACAGGGTGAACTCGACGTCCATGACGGTCTCCACGCCCGGGGTAACGGTAAAGCGGTACGCGCCCGTGGTGGAGTCGCTCTCGAGCAGCGCGTAGATCGTGATGGAGGCGGCACGCGGCGTCGGGCGCTCGATCCAGAAATGCGTGAACGCGGGGAACTCCTCACCCGCGCCCTCGGCCGTATTGATGGCCAACCCCCGCGCGGACAAACCGTACAGGAGATTTTTCGCCACTGCGCGAAAGTAGCTCGCCCCCTGGAACACCAGAAACTCGTCCCACACCTTCTTCGAGTTGATGTGACCGACGAGCCGAAATCCGGACAGCGGCAGCGATACCTGGCCGCCGGCATGCTGCGCAACCGGCCCCATGGCGAACATCGCGGGCGTTGCGATCAAATCCTGCGCCATTCCCGCCTCGACCGTGGATACCGAGACGGGGGTCGAGCGTTGATTGAAGCCCGCGCGCAACAGCTCGAGGCGAAACGGCAACCCTTCCTGGCGCCAGATCGCGGCGTTGCGGTCGAAAAGGATGGCGTGGTATTGCTCCGGGCTGAGCTTGTCCAGGTCCGCGGGCAGGGCGTTGCTTCGCGGAGCGTACGGCTTCGCTGCAAGCCGCTTGGCATCGGCAAGCAGCACGTCGAAACTGAACGGATATGTCGCCTCGGGGCTCGCCCCCGGGGGCCCGGGGGCGCGTTTGCCCGCCCCCGGCGCCGCCGCGCTGGATGCTCCGACGGCGGTCATGGTGAGCACGAGGCATGCGCCGGCGATCGCAAATCGCAATATAGCCACTCCCTTCATCGAAAAAAGCCCCCGGTCGCGGCGGATGAGCGAGCGCATCGCTCTCCACGGGCATTGACCGTACGGCGGATTGGGATAGTTTAACGCGATGGCCAACTCCGTGCCCCCCCAAGCGCCCGAACCCGCCGCCGAAGCCCAAAGCGCGGCGGCCGTGCTGATGATTCGGCCGGCGAACTTTGGGTTCAATCCACAAACGGCCGGCAGCAACGCCTTTCAGCACCGCCCGGAAGGCGCGTCGCAAGGGCCTTCGGACCACGGCGCCTCGGAGATCCAAAGGCTCGCCCTGCAAGAATTCGACCGGCTCGCCGACGCTCTCGAGCGGACCGGAGTCGCGGTGATGGTCGCTGACGATACGCAGGAGCCGGTGAAGCCGGACGCGATATTCCCGAACAACTGGGTCAGCTTTCACGCCGATGGCACGGTGGTGCTGTATCCGATGCTGGCGCTGAACCGCCGCGCCGAGCGCCGCGAGGAGCTGATCGGCGAGATGGTCGCCGCCGCCGGCTTTCGCACGGCGCGAACGGTGGACCTCAGCCATCGGGAGAATCGAGGCCAGTATCTCGAGGGCACGGGGAGCCTCGTGCTCGACCGCGTGCGCCACATCGCCTACGCAAATATCTCCGCGCGCACCGATCTCGATGCCCTGGGCGATTTCGCCCAGCAACTCGACTACGATCTGGTGACCTTCGAGTCGGTGGATGGCGCGGGCAGGTCCATATATCACACCAATGTAATGATGTCCGTCGGCACCGGATTCGCCGTGGTGTGCGCAGAGTCGATCACCGACCCGAGCCGGCGCGAGGCCGTTCATTCGACGCTCGAGTCCGGCCGCCGCGAGATCGTCGATATCACGTTCGCGCAGATGCAGGCGTTCGCGGGCAACCTGCTGGAGCTGGCGCCTGCGGGCTCGAACGCGATCGCGCTGTCGACGACCGCATGGCGCAGTCTCGATCCGGCGCAGCGCCGCGCGCTCGAAAGGCACGGCCGGATCGTGGCAGCGGACATTCCCGTGATCGAGCGCTACGGCGGAGGCGGCGTCCGCTGCATGCTGGCGGAAATTCACCTTCCCCGCCGGGTGTAGCATCTGGTGTCATAATTCGCTCCATGCTGGAACTCGGCGTCAAATTCTCACTGGCGTATCTTCTGGGGGCGCTCCTCGGCAGCTTGATCCTGGGGCGCCTTCGAGGCGTCGACATCCGCCGCCTGGGCAGCGGCAACGCGGGCGCCACCAATGCGTTGCGCACGCAAGGCAAGCTGTTCGGGCTGGCCGTGCTGTTGATCGATGCCGGCAAGGGAGTTCTCGCCGTGCTCTATCTGCCCATTGCGCCCTGGCCTCCGCCGGACCCTGCGGTATCGCGAGAGTGGCTCACTCTGGCATGCGCGCTCGGCGTGATCGTGGGGCACGTGTATCCCGTGTGGTTCTCGTTTCGCGGCGGCAAGGGGGTCGCGACCATGATGGGAGTCATCGGAGCCCTCGAGCCGCGGCTTCTCATCCCGGTGTCCATCGCCTGGCTCGCGGTTCTCGTGCTCACCGGATATGTCGGCCTCGCCAGCATCATCGCGGGGGCGGCGCTCGTCGCTTTCGTGTACGCGACCGAGCCGGCGAACGCTCCGCTCCTCGCGTTTTGCGTGGCCATCGAGCTTTTCGTGGTGTTCACCCATCGGGCCAACATCGCACGCATGGTTTCCGGAACGGAGCATCGCGTGCAGAAACTATGGCTGTTTCGCTCCCGAACCGCCTAGACCCGCGTGCCCTGCTGACGCTGCTGGCGGACGGCGCGACACGCTCGGGCGCGCAGCTGGCGCAAGCGCTCGGGGTGAACGGGGAAGAGCTCGGCAGGCTCGTGGAGAGCGCACGGGAGGCAGGGGTCGACATCGGCGCGATCGCGGGGCAAGGCTATCGATTGCCCACCCCGGTGGAATTATTGGATGCCGAGCGGATCCGCGCGAGCCTCAGTGGAGAGATGCGGTCCGCGATCCATCGCCTGGACGTACTGCTCGAGGTGGATTCCACCAACACCCGCCTCCTCGAACTCGCGCCGCCCCCTCCGAAACGCGCGAATGTCTGCTCGAGCGAGCTGCAGCGCGCGGGGCGCGGCCGGCGAGGCCGGCCGTGGATCTCCCCCTTCGGCGGGAGTCTCGCCTTGTCGGTCGGCTGGTCCTTCGTCGACGCCGCGACGGTGAAACCGAGCTTGAGTCTCGCCGTGGGCGTGGCGATTGCGCGGGCATTGGGCCGGATCGGCGCGAAGCGTGTACGCCTGAAATGGCCGAACGACATCTGGCTGGGCGATCGGAAGATCGGCGGCGTCCTGGTCGAGCTTCGCGCGGAAGCCGGCGGTCCGGCTCACGCCGTGATCGGCATCGGGCTCAATGTGTCATTGTCGACCGACCAGCGGCGAGCCATCGAGGCCGCAGGCGTGCGCATCGCCACGGTGTCCGATGCGTGCCCGGGGGAGGTGTCCCGTAATGCCTTGGCGGCGGCGCTCTTGGAGGCGCTTTTGAGTATGCTGGACGAGTTCGAACGAACCGGGTTCGCAGCCTTTCGCGAGGAGTGGCTGAGGCTCGATGCGCTCGCCGGGCGGGCTGCCCGGGTGCTGGCGGGCGAGGGTTGCGTCGAGGGGACGGCGCGCGGCGTGGATAACGAGGGCGCGCTGCTGCTCGAGGTGGGGGGGAGGTTGCAACGGCTGGTGTCCGGCGAGGTGAGTCTGCGCTTGAATGAAGGTGACGCGTGACTGCGCTAAAGAGCATCGTGGTGTGCCTTGCGCTGGCGAATGCCGGGTATTTTCTATGGGCACGGGGAATCGGCGCCCGCGATACCTCATCGGCCGCCGATGCGGCGCCGGCCGCCAGCTTGAAACTGGCCTCCGAGTCGCCCGCCGGCGTGCCGCGGGCGGGCGCGGACGCCGCGCCGGCGAGCGGCGGCGGAATCGCCGGTGCGGGCGGGGGCGCGGATGCCTCCGCCACACCTTCCTCCGCCCCGCCGTCCTCGCCGGATGCGTCCGGCGGATTGTTGACCGATGTGAAGCGTTGCATCAGTGTCGGCCCCTTCCGGGACGTGGCTGAAGCCGCCCACGCGGCCAGTATGCTGCGCGGCGGCGGCTATGACCCGAGGCAGCGAGTGGCCGAAGGCGAGGTGTGGGCGGGAGTATGGGTTTATCTGCCGATCACGCCCTCCCGGAGCGGCGATCAGATGCAAGCGAAACTCAAGGCGGGAGGCATCGACGATGCATTGGAAATGCCGGGCCCCAACGATGGGTCGGTATTGTCCCTCGGACTGTTCAGCGACTCGAAGCGCGCTCAGTCGCGCATTTCGCAAGCGCAGGCCCTGGGATTCAATCCCGGTATTGCCGACCGCAAGCGTACCGGCGACGTGTACTGGATCGACATCGATCTGAAGCCGACGGACAGCGTGCTGAAGCCCTCGGACTTGCAAACCGACTCGGGGCGCATCGTGCGCCTGGAGGTCAAGGGTTGTCCCGCGGCCTTGGGGACCGCGCCGTGACCGCCCGCGCAAATACCTGGCGCATCGTCAGCGTGCTCGGCGGCGTCGTGGGCTATGGGTGCTTCGCGGCCTTCCTCGCGCTCGTCGGCATGCAATCCTACCGGTGGTTCAAGGAGGGCGAGTGGACGCACATCAGTCTCGCCGACGGAATTCACTCCGTGCTGGACCACCTGCACATTCAGGACGACGGCGGCAGCCGGTTGGGGAGGCTGCTGCACTGGCTCGATGCGCCCATGGACTGGCTGGGATTGCACAAGGTGGTCGAGATCCTGCCGGCGTCGCTGGCGCTGTTCGCCGTCGCCATCGCCGGCAATTTCCTCTTCGTCTACGGCACCGATCGTTTGCGCGATTGCGGGCGGACGCCGCGCTCGGGTTGATCGAAGATCAGTCGGCGGCGCGGTTTCCGGTACACGCCACGAAGACGCCGAGGGCGATGAACGAGAGTCCCGTCAGGTAGCGGCCGACGCCGCGTCCTTCGAATCTGACCAGGCGGGCTCCGAACGTGCCGGCGGCCAGCACGTACAGGGTGTCCGTGCACGCGGCCATCAGGATGAACGCAGCCGCGAGACCCAGGCTTTGCACGAGCGGCGAGCCCCGCCGATCAATGAATTGGGGCAGGAACGCGGTGAAGAACAAGGCGGTTTTCGGGTTGAAGAGCGCGACCCAGAAGCCGTCGCGAAAGGCGCGGCGGCGCGCGCCGGTGCGCACTTCAGGCGCGGCGCGAGGCCGCCCGCCGACCGAGTGCCGCAGCTCCCTCACGCCGAGGTAGACGAGGTAGCCCGCGCCCAACAGCTTGACGAGCGTGAAGGCGCGCGCCGATAGCGCGAAAATCATCGCGAGCCCGAGCGATGCGGCGACGGCGTTGCCGAGATTGCCGAGCACCACGCCGCCGATCGAGGACAGACCGGCGGCCCGCCCTTGGCTCAAGGTGCGGGTGACGAGGTAGATCACGGCCGGCCCCGGGGTGACGGCGAGTATGAAGCACGCCAACAGGAACACCGCCGGAGTGGACGAGCTGGCATAGTGCGTCATGCGTTTATTAATCGGCCAACGGAGATCGATGTCAATGCGTGTGCAATTCATCCGCCTCACCGGGATTGCCTCGCTCTGCGCCGCGTCGGTCGTGACGGCGGGCGTGGCCTCGGCCGCCTCCGCGTATACGCCGATCGTGCCGACATCAAGCGATCGGACGATCACGCTGACCGGCCGGGATTTGAGCATCGACGAGATCGTCGCGGTCGCGCGGCACGGAGCGAAGGTCGAGCTCGGCGCCGAGGCGCGCCGGCGCGAGGCGGAGAACTATGGGCTGTTGCTCGAGGCCGCCGCGGAGGGGGTGCCGGTCTATTGGTTCAATCGCGGAGCCGGAGAGCAACGCGAAACCGTCATGTTCGACGGCGATCCGATGTCGCCCAAGAATCGCGCGCTGATCGAGAAGACGCAGTTGGCGGCGTTTCGCGAGGGCGCACTATGGGGGACGGGTCCCGAGGTGAGCGACGAGGAGATCGTCCGCGCCATGATGGTGGTGCGCGCCAATGCGATGACCTATAACGCGCCGAGCCCGCAACTCGCGCAAATGCTTCTGGATTTCTTGAACAAGCGCATCACGCCCGTGGTGCAGTCCCGCGGCACCCTTGGCGAGGGGGATCTCACGCCGCTCGGCAACGTCGGTGCCGCGATGGTAGGGGCGGGGGATGCCTATCTCGAGGGCGTGCGCATGAGCGCGGCACAGGCGCTCGAGCGCGCCGGGCTGTCGCCCATCCAGCCGTTCGCGGCCGACGACAATGCTCTGACGAGCAGCAACGCGTACGCGACGGGTCAGGCGGCGCTCCTGGTGTACGACGCGCGCGCGGCGCTCGAATGGGCGGACATCATTTATGCCGTCGATTTGAACGGGATGAACTCGAGCATCACGCCGTTGAGCCTGGCCGTGCAACGGGATCGTCCCGAACCCTGGCTCAACCGGCATGCCGCGCGGATTCTCGACATGTTGAAGGGCAGCTATCTATTCGACAACGATGCCCACCGCGTCATCCAAGATCCGGAAAGCCTGCGCGCTTCCTCCATTCGCCAGGGGTCGGCGTGGGAGTCTTGGGGCTCGCTCAAGAACGCGGTGCTGCTGCAGGCGAACTCCTCGGACCACAATCCCGCGGTGGCCGTCGGATTGAGCCCGCAGGATTCATGGGAGCTCGCGACGCCGCAGCTGATGCGCTTCTACGTGAAAGGGGGCCCGCACAGCCACGGCCAGCATGGCTATATCGTGTCCAATGCGAATTGGGACCCGTATCCCATGGCCAATCAGATCGAGGATTTCGTGATCGCGCTGGGCAACATGGACATCGCGGTGATGCTGCGCGTGGAGCGGTTCCGCAACCCGTTCTTCACCGGCGCGAGCCTCGCGGAGGTTCTGCCGGAGGCGGACCGCGGCTTCACCGAGTACGCGTCCGTGGACCTGGAGCAGGAAGTGCAGAGTCTGATGAGCCCGATCGCGCCCTCGGGCAGCGCCCTCGTCGCGACGGTCGAGGATCTGCAGGCCCAGACGCGCATCAAGGTGCAGCGCGCCCGGCAGGCGGTCGCCACGACCTTCGATCTTCTGGGGTACGACTTGCTCGAGGGGAGTCTCTGGCTGGACGCGCGCAAGCGGCAGGACCCCCGTCGCGCGTTCGGGGCGACTGCCACCGCGGCTTGGTCGGCGTTTCGCCGGGCGCTGCCGCTGACGCGCAGCGCCACGAATGCGAAGTCGACGCCGGTCGCGACGATCGTCGGAGATTTCATCCGCTCGACGCCGGCGTCACAGTTCTATCCGTTCGAGGAGCAATGACGGCGCCTCCGCATGTCAGCGCGCAACCGCCGGCGGCTTGCCCTCCCACAGATAGGCAACGCTCCCCTTGGGCGGATGGTACCAACCCGGATCGCGGTAATCGCCGCGCGCCAGGTTCTCGCGGATCTTGACCACCGTGAACATGCCGCCCATCTCGATGTTTCCGTACGGCCCGTCCCCGGTCATCATCGGCAACGTATTGTCAGGCAGCGGCATGGACATCCCCATGTCGGCCATGGAGCCGCCGGTGTCCGCGCTCATGTAATCGGGCACGAGGGCGGAGATCTTCTGCGCGAGGTCCGACTGGTCCACGCCCAGCGTGTTCGGCACGCCATGGCCCATGGCGTTCATGGTGTGGTGGCTCTTGTGGCAGTGAAAGGCCCAGTCGCCGGGCGCGGCCGCGATGAATTCGATGGCGCGCATCTGGCCGACGGCGATATCGGTGGTGACCTCGGGCCATCGCGCCGTTCGCGGGATCCATCCGCCACCGGTGCCCGCCACCTCGAACTCGTGGCCGTGCAGGTGAATGGGATGGTTGGTCATGGTCAGGTTGCCGACGCGGATGCGCACGCGCTCGCCGACCCGCGCGACCATGGGGTCGATGCCCGGGTAGGCTCGGCTGTTGAAGGTCCAGAGATTGAAATCGAGCATGGTGCTGACTTTGGGTGTGGCGCTGCCGGGGCTGATGTCGTAGGCGTTCAGCAGGAAGACATAGTCCCGGTCCACCGCCATCGATCCGGGGTCGGTGGGATGTGTGACCCAAAATCCCATCATGCCCATGGCCATTTGCGTGGTCTCGTCGGCGTGCGGGTGGTACATGAACGTGCCGGCCCGTTGCGCACGGAATTCGTAAACGAAGGTCTGGCCGGGCTTGATCGAGGGCTGATTGAGGCCGGACACGCCATCCATGCCGTTCGGCAGCCGTTGGCCGTGCCAGTGGATGCTGGTCGCCTCGGAGAGGCGGTTGGTGACGAAGATGCGCACGCGGTCGCCCTCGACCACCTCGATGGTCGGGCCCGGTGACTGTCCATTGTAGCCCCAGAGGTTCGCCTTCATGCCGGGCGCGATTTCGCGTACGACGGGCTCGGCCACGAGGTGAAATTCCTTGACGCCGTCGCGCATCCGCCAGGGCAGCGTCCAGCCATTCAGCGTCGCGACCGGCCGGTAGGGCCTGCCGTCGGGCGGCATGAGCGGTTTCTGCATGCCGGCGCGGTCGCTGGAGACGATCTCCGGCAGGGCGGCGAGCGCCGCCCGGCCGACTGCGGCGGATGCGATGGCGGCGCCCATGCCGCCGAATAAGTGCCGTCGAGTAACCATGGAATTACCTCGCCTCGTCGTTGCGTGGGGGCAGTCCGATCAGCGCCGTATCGAGCGCCGACTTGGCGATCCAGAAATCGCGCAGGCTCTGAATGAAGTCGTCGACGCCGGTGCTTTCGGCGCGGGCATCGGCGAGCAGGTCGAAAACGCCGATCTGCGATGCGTCGTAGCGCTTGAGATCCTCGCGCGCGATCGATTGCCGCAGCGGAAGGATCTCGTCGCGCTCGCGCGCGGCGATCTCGTGCGCCGCGCGGTATCGCGCATAAGCCCTGCGCACCTCGGCCCGGGCATCGATGGCGGCTTGGCGGAACTGCTCCACGGCTCTTGCGTAGATCGCCTCGGCCTTCCTCACACGCGCCGCCCCGGTATCGAAAATCGGTATCTCCAGACTCACCTGGTAACCGGTCTCGTACGGGTCGGAGCTCGGACCCTGCCGCACGCGGGTCGGCCCCGCATCGAGCACGTTGACGACGCGAGTCGCCCGGGTGAGATGAAGATTCGCCGACAACGCCTCGAGCCCTGCGCGCATCATCGCCAAGTCGATGCGCCCGTCGAGGGCCGTCTTCTCGACGTCGGGCGCCGCCTCGACGGACGCAGGGAGGTCCGGCAGACGATCGGCGAGCCGGAAACTCCCGGATCCCGCTCCGAGCGCGAGCAATTGAGCCAGATTCTCGTGCGCCAGCGATTCGGCGAGCCGGGCGCGCTCCACCTCCAAGGATGCGTCGTCGTAGAAGCCGCGCTCGCGCGCCTCGTCGAGACGATTCCAATTTCCCGCCGCGCGCATGCGGCGGGCGAGCTCCGCGCCGGCCTCGGCCGCCGCCTGGACTTGCTCCCGGTAGCGTACGGATTGGGTGGCGGCAAGTGCGACGTAATAGGCCTCGCGCGTGCGCTCGGCCAATTGAACGATATCGAGCGTCACCGCGTTCTGCACTTCCCGAAAGCGCCGCTCCTCGGCCCGGTGCAGGTACGGAGCCGCCAGCAGCGAGATGACGTTGATGCTCAACGTTTCCTCGATGTCGTAAATGCCCCCGGAGGCCGCGTGACGGAACGTGAAGCTGGGATTGGGCAGCCGTCCGGACTGCACCAGGTCGGCTTCCGAGATGCAGAGTTCCTCGAACGCGGCTTGCAGCGCTCCGTTTCCGAGGAGCGCGACCTGCACCGCATCCTCCACCGACAACGGCCGCGCCAGGAGCTCCGCGATTTGCCGCGCGGATTTCGACCGCTCCTCGGGTGTGCGCGTCCAGCGCACCTCCTTTCCGATGCGCTCATCGGCCGCGCGGGCGACCGGCCCGAAACCACCATCGCGGGAGAACTGCGTACAGCCCGAGAGCGCGAGCGCACCCAGGCAGAGAACGCAGCAATGCGGGACGTACTTCGTCAAGATGTTCATGACAGACCTCGCTGCCGTGTGCGGCCGATGCCGTAAACGGCGATTGCCTCATCGGGGTGTAGGCGCTAAGGCGTACGCCTCGCGCCCCTCGAGTCAGAGGCTTGGGCGCGGCGGGCGGTCGAGGCGATGCGGGACGAGGGAAGGAGGGGCCCAGATCGATGGTACGGCGATCTTGGAGGCAGACGCCTGGGGCAGGGACCAGCGAGGAGGCGAGGAGGCCGCCGCCGCGCAACAGCAGTCACTGCAGCCGCCCGTGTGAGGCGGTCCGGTGCCGTCGTTGCAATGCGCGGCATGTCCGGCGTGGACGCCGGCGGGTAAGGATCCCTCGCATTGCGCCATGGCCGCGTAGCCGCGCAGCGGCAGGGCCGCCGCGAGCATCAGAACCAGGATCAACGAGAGAGTGCGTGGGAGTCGCATGGCGTGCCCGAAAACATACCACCAGCGGCTCGACAATACACCCATTGCCGCCGATTCTCGGCTAGGCTTGAGAGCTGCGTCCCTTTGCAAAGGAGTTGGTCATGATCAAGCGCACCGGGCCTGCGGCGGCAGTCCTGCTTTTCCCGCTCATGGTGTCGGCGCATGCGAAGTTGCTGAGCACCGCGCCGGCGGCCGGCGCGGTGCTCGCCGCCGCGCCCAAGGTTCTCATCCTCGATTTCAACGAGAACGTGCAGCTCGGCGTGCTGAAGCTTTCCGCCGCCGGAAAGGAAATCTCCGTGCCTTACGACAGCGGGGCCTCCGCAGCGCACGTCGCCGTGCCGCTGCCGGCGCTCGCGCCCGGAACTTATCAGGTCCGGTGGAGCGCCTTGACCGTGGACGATGGACATGTGGTGAAGGGCACATTCTCGTTCGTGATCAAGCCGTAGCGTCCGCAAGCGATGGACATCGGCGTCTGGGACGTCCTCGCCGTGATCGTGAAGGCGGCGCTTTATGCGGCCACCTTCGCGGCCGCAGGCGGAGCGTTCTTTCTTTGCTACACCGGCTCGATATTGGAGGACGGCGAGCGGCGCAAGATCGGCCGCCGTATCGAGATGTGCGTCGCCGCCGCCGTGGCCGCGAGCGCGCTGCGCATCGCGGTGACCGCCGGATCGATGACGGGCGATGCGAGCGGGATGATCGATTCGAAACTGATCCACATGGTGTGGCGCTCCGGGGAGGACAGCGCGGTGATCATGCGCATCGCCGGATTACTGCTCGCCGTGCGCGCGGCGATGCCGGCCCGTCCTTCCATGGCGCTCGCGGCGTTGGGCGGGGTCTGCGCCGCCACGTCGTTCGCTTGGGTGGGGCATGCACACGCGACGGGCTCCTTCTGGACGCAAGCCTCGGTCGCGCTGCATCTGGCAGGCGTGGCCTTTTGGATGGGTGCGCTGTGGCCGCTGTCGGTCCTCGCGCGAGACGGTGATCCGCGCCGCGCGGGGCGGGCGGCGGAGCGCTTCGGGGCGGGCGCGGTCGCGGCGGTCGGCATTCTCGTGATCGCGGGGCTGTTCGTGCTGTCGCGATTCTTGGGCCATGCTTCCGCGTTGTGGAGCAGTCCCTACGGCGCGGCGATGTGCTTGAAGCTTGCGTTCGTCGCGGCTCTCTTGAGCTTGGCGGCAATCAACAAATTGAAGCTTACGCCGCGGCTCAAGGCCGGGGATCTCGCCGCCGCCCCCAGTCTGCGCCGCACGATCCACGCGGAAATGGCGCTCGCGGCGCTGATACTGCTCACCACGGCCGCCATCACGACGCTGATCGGACCGCCGGCGCTCGGATGATCACGGCGTCACTTCGCCAGCTGCTTGCGCAGCCTCAGTAATTCCCTGCGGCGGGCCGGAGTCGAGAGGGGATAGGAAAGGTTCAGATCGGCGATGGTCTCGAGCACGATGCGGGAAACGATCAACCTGCAGTTTTGCTTGTCGTCAGCCGGCACGACATACCACGGCGCGTGGCGCGTGCTGGTGGCGCCGAGGCACTTCTCGTACGCCTTCATGTATTGCTTCCAGTATTTGCGTTCCTCGATGTCCGATTCGCTGAACTTCCAGTTCTTGTCGGGCGCATCGATGCGCGCGAGGAAGCGCTTTCGCTGTTCCTCCTTGGACAGGTGCAGAAAGAATTTGACGACGCGGGTGCCATTGCTGTCGAGATGACGCTCGTGCCCCAGGATCGATCGGTAGCGCTTCTCCCAGACGGACTTGTCGTCGCCGTCCGGCAGGTTCTCGGCGTGCAGAATCTCCGGGTGCACGCGCGCGATCAGCACTTCTTCATAGTAAGAGCGATTGAAAATGCCGATCTTGCCCCGCTCCGGCAAATTGAGCGTGGTGCGCCAGAGAAAATCGTGCTTGAGCTCGTTGGCGCTCGGATGCTTGAAGCTGAACACCTGGCATCCCTGCGGATTGACTCCGGACATGACGTGCGCGATCACGCCGTCCTTTCCCGCGGCATCCATGGCCTGGAAAATCAACAACACGGCGTAGCGGCCTGAGGCGTACAGCAGCTCCTGCTGTGCGCTCAACTTCTTGACGCGATCTTCGAGCATCGACTGATAGTCGTCGTCGTCCGCGTACACTCGCGCCGTTCGAGTGGGCCATTTATCGAGGTTGACTTCGCCGCCTTCGCGCACACGGTAGTCTTTGGGATGGATGTTCATGACGTCCTAGACTGCATCCGGCCGACGGAAAATGCCAGCCGCGCGCTCGATGAAAGTCCGGTCCCTGTAGGTGGGTTCCGACAGCGGCTGCGCCGGCGGGCGTATAGACCCCGGCGCCGCGGCGGCGGAGGATGCCGCGGTTGGGTGAGACTGGCCGCCCGCGCTACCTAAGAAGAACTCCGTTGGAGAGATCATCGATGAATGTCCTGTTCGAGATGCGGCGGCGGTGCGCAGCGCGCGGCCTCGCGGCGCTGACCGCCGGGTTTGCATGCGCCCTCCTGATGGCGAACGGCGCGACGGCGGCGGCGCTGTTCCAGCTTCCGCCCATCACCGACTCGCCGAGCGCGGAGCATCACCCCGGGAAGGTGATTTGGGCCGACCTGGTCACGCCGGATCTGGCCGGGGCCGAACGGTTCTACGGCGGACTCTTCGGCTGGACGTTCCAGGATATCCGCGTCGGCAACTCCATTTACGCCGTGGCGACGCTCGGCGGCCACCCGATCGCGGGAATATTCCAAAAGCCCATTCCGGCCGGGGAGCATCGACAACCGGCATGGCTCACCTTCATCGCGGTACGCAGTGTCGAGGAGGCCCGCACGGAGGCGCTTGCGCATGGCGCGAAGAGTCTCGCTCCGCCGAAAACCTATGCGGGGCGCGGTGCCCAGGCCGTCTTTACCGATCCGGAGGGCGCGGTGTTCGCGGTGCTCGCCTCGAGCAGCGGCGACAGCGCGGACTATCTCGCGGCGCCGGGCGAGTGGATCTGGAGCTCCTTGCTGACCGACGATCCGAGCCGAAGCGCGGCATTCTACAGGGTGGTTTTTGGTTACGAACTGTTCGATCTGCCGAGCGATGACGGTGCGCAGCACATCATCCTCGCCTCCGACGACTACGCGCGCGCCGGCATTCATACGCTGCCGCCCGGCCATCATCATCCGCATTGGATCAACTTCGTCCGGGTCGCGGACGCCAGCCGCTCGGCCGCTCAGGCCGTTGCGCTCGGCGGCCGCGTTCTCGTCGAGGCTCATCCGGACCGGCACGGAGGCCAGGTCGTCGTGGTTGCCGACCCCACGGGCGCGCCGGTCGGGCTCATGGAATGGTCGGACCAGTACACCAAAGACGAAGCGGAGCTGAAATGAGATTCAAACCTCCGCGTTGGAAGAGCGTGCTCATCGCCGGTGCATCGCTTGCGGTCGTGGCTGCATGCGCGGTGGGTGGGTATGACGGGTATGCCGGCGGCGACGGCTATGTCGGCGGGTACTACGAGCCGTGTTGCTACGACTACGGGGGTTGGGGCGGTCGCTACCGCGTAGGGCCGCCGCGCGGGGGCGTCGCGCATGGCGGCGGGCATCCCGCGCTGGGCGGACACCCGGGGGGCGGCGGCAGGGCGGCGCCCTCGATTCCCAGCAGGTCGAGGCGGTAGTTCGGCCGACGGGCGGTCGAGGGCCGAGGCGCGGGTGCCGCCGCGCAAATTCTTCCTTGCTCGAACATGGCCACCCGTTAATGATTCGTCAATCTTTCGGCTGAGGGAGCGGATGGTAGGCTAGAAACCCCCAGCAGGATCATCCGCCCAACGGACCCAATAAAAAGTGACAACCTCCCGGGTGGGCCGGCCGGCCCGCCGTATCCTCATCGCCAGCATGGTCGGGACGACCATCGAGTTCTTCGACTTCTACATCTACGCCATGGCCGCGGTGCTGGTGTTCCCGACGCTGTTTTTCCCCAAGCAGGATCCGACGAGCGCAACCCTTCAATCGCTGGCGACGTTTGCGCTCGCCTTCATCGCGCGTCCGATCGGCTCGGCGCTGTTCGGCCATTTCGGCGATCGGATCGGACGCAAGACCACCTTGGTGACGGCGCTGCTCACCATGGGGGTATCGACCGTGCTGATCGGCCTGCTGCCGACGTATGCATCGATCGGCGTGTGGGCTCCCGCGCTGCTCGCGCTCTGCAGATTCGGCCAGGGCCTGGGACTCGGCGGGGAATGGGGCGGAGCAGTGCTGCTGGCCACCGAAAATGCGCCGCCGGGTAAGCTCGCCTGGTATGGAAGCTTTCCTCAACTGGGTGCGCCGCTGGGGTTCTTGTGCTCGAGCGGCGCGTACTTCGGGATCAGCACGCATCTGTCCAGCGCGCAACTCCTCGCTTGGGGCTGGCGCCTGCCGTTCCTCGCGAGCGCGGCGCTGGTGGCGGTGGGGCTTTACGTGCGTCTGCAACTGGTCGAGACGCCGGAGTTTCAGCGCGTGCTCGCTCAAGGAGAGCAGGTGCGCGTGCCGTTCATGACGGTCATCACGCGGCACACGCGCGAGCTCGTGCTCGGCACGCTCGGCACGGTCACGACCTTCCTGGTGTTTTATCTGATGACGGTGTTCGCGCTGACGTGGGCGACCGATTCGCTCAAGATCCCGCGCGGCGATTATCTAACTCTGCAAATGTTCGGTGTGATGTTCTTCGGGTTGACCATCCCGATCTCGGCGGCGCTGGCGGACCGCATCGGCGGACGAGCGATGCTGATGATTGCGACGCTCGCGATCCTGGCTTTTGGATTCACTTTCGAACCCCTGTTCGGCGTCCCGGATCGCACCAAGGTGTGCGCCTTTCTGGTGCTCGGCTTTACGCTGATCGGGTTCACCTACGGACCGCTGTCGAGCGTGCTCGCGTCGCTTTTTCCGGTGCACGTACGCTATACCGGCAGCTCTCTCACCTTCAACCTTGCCGGTATCCTGGGCGCATCGCTTGCGCCTTACCTCGCGAAGCGGCTCGCGGACAGTTACGGGGTCGGCAGCGTGGGGATCTACTTATCCGCATCGTGTGTCGTCACCGCGATCGCGCTGGCGATGATGGGCGGATCAAAGCGCCGCGGAACTCAGCCAGCGAGCGAGCTGCGCTGAGTTCATCGCGCCCGATTGGCGCGCAACCTCCTTGCCGCCCCTGAATACGATCAACGTGGGGATGCTGCGGATGTTGAAGCGAGTGGCCGGCGCCGGCTCGTCCTGGGTATTCAACTTGGCGAACCGATACTTCGGCTCGAGCTCACGCGCGGCTGCCTCGAAGTGCGGCGCCATGGCGATGCAGGGACCGCACCACGGCGCCCAGAAATCGACCACGACCGGCAGATCGTTGCGCGAAATATGCTGATCGAAGGCGGCCTCGGTGAGATCGACGGGCTTCCCCTCGAACAGTGCGTGATGGCACTTGGGACACCGCGGGGATTCGCCCAGGCGGTCGCCCGGCAGGCGGACGACGGAGTTGCAGTGACCGCAGACGACGTGGGTAGAGGTGCTCGAGGACGCGGTGTCGTTCATGGGGACGGTCTCCTGGCGTGTCTGGCATTTGCGCCGCAATAACCAATTCGCATCGGGTGCTTCATTAATATTCGTTTGATTGGAAAACCTCGGCGGGCATCATAGCCCGGCGATGAGGCGTTTCTTGCGCCTGTTTAGCCGTTTGCAAGAGGGAGAAGAGGATGAAGGTACGGGTGCTCGCGCCGGCAGTGGCCGCCGGCGCGTTCTGGTTATTGGCGGCGTCGCCGGGCTTCGCCGATCCCGCCGCCGACCAAAGTTCGGCCGCCTCGAGCGGCCTCGATGAGATCGTGGTCACCGCGCAGCGCCGGGAAGAATCGGTCCAGAACGTCGGCATCGCGATTTCAGTGCTGCAGGGCGACAGCCTGGCGGCGAAATCCGTCACCTACATCAACGATCTGCAAAACGCGGTGCCGAGCCTTCAGGTGGAGCCCGCCTTCGGCTCCAGCCAGCCGCAGTTCCGCCTGCGAGGCGTGGGTTTCATCGATTACACCTCGAACAACGCGTCCCCCGTGGGCGTCAGCATCGATGACGTCGCGCTTGCCTTGCCGATCCAGACCCAGGGGCTGCTCTTCGATATCGACCGCGTCGAGGTGCTCTACGGACCCCAGGGAACC
>Ga0187887_10000434_pt1 | contig 41606 bp, 29 predicted proteins | sample June2016WEW_7_10_FD_132977 | JGI IMG/M metagenome (GOLD analysis project Ga0187887, IMG submission 132977) | Peatland microbial communities from SPRUCE experiment site at the Marcell Experimental Forest, Minnesota, USA - June2016WEW_7_10 | ecosystem: Environmental > Terrestrial > Soil >... | reverse complement strand
CTGACTGCCCAGATTGTGAGCGATGTCCTCGGCTGTAACCGTGAGGGTGTAGCGGCCGACGGGGAGGTCGTTGGGAATGGTGAGAATACCCGTGTTGATTTGGGCGCGGGGATTCCAGCGTAGAGGGGTGGAGGCCACGCCGTCGATCTGGGCTGTAAGCGTTCGTGTCGAAGCGGAGGCGGCGGCGTGAATCTCAAAAGCTTCGCCACGGTGGGCGCTGGCTCGGGCAAGCTGCAGTTTCACTGTTGGCGGAGTGCTGGCGATGACGAAGGTCTTGGCCTCCGTGTAGGTGTTGCCGTGAGTATCCCGGAGGAGGAGGCGCACATTGTAGGTGCCGTCCTTCATGTCAGGAGGAGCGAGGAAGCGGGCCTCCCAGAGGCGGTTGGCTTGATCGCCGGGGGCCTGCAGATCTTCGCTGGCAAGGTGCCGCAGCGGCTTGGTGAGTCCGAAGGGAAAGATGGCAATCACAGAAATGATCGCAGGATCGGTGCGGACGCGCAGGACCGGATCTCCAGGACGGATCACGCGGGGGCGGAGGAGCGATCGCGGGACAGCCAGGAAACTGGTGTACGGGGTGACGAACTTGTAGCGACGCGACAACCGGATGATTTCGTCGATGGCGGCTTCACTTTCGCCATCGCTGTCGATCTCAGCGAGCAGCGCATTGACGCGGGCCTGTGCCCAGATGCGCGGGAGTTGGGGATGTGTGAGGTCATTCGTAGGAAGCGTGGTTTGAGCGGTTGCACTGAGTGGCTTACCATCGCGGGTTGCGTGCAAGGTGAGTGTCAGAGGCGTTGGAGAGGGTTGATACTGTCCAACCCACTGCGCGATGGAGCCGGGATAGATTGCATCGTCGAGCGGATAGATAAAGGAAGTGTTCGCGGCTGGCGAGGCGGTGAGGGTCGCGCCTGCGAGGGGATTGAGGGTGAGCTTGGAAGTCCACGACTGGAGATGAAAGTTGACAGGCTCCGTGGAGAGAACCGCTTCGAGGAAGCCGTTGTTGCGGGCGAGTTTGCGGAGGAGTGGAAGGTTGGCATCATCTCCTACCGCGAAGACGTCGGTCTGTGGCGGATGCGAAGACTGCTTCCATAGAGCGGTGTAGCGGGCGGCGATCTTGTTGCCAAGGACAGTCTCTCCGCGGTCGGAGCCGCCATCGGAGAAGAGAGCGATCGTGGTGTTGGGCTGAGTGGATTGGGCGATGGCTGCGGTGAGGGCTTTGAGGACATCGGTTCCGCCACGAAGGTTGCTGGAACGAACGAAGGTGAGAGCCTGCTGAATGATATCGGGGGTCGCGGCGATGGGCTGAGGCTTGAAGGGGGTGACGGATTGATTGAAGAGGAAGACGTTGAAGTGGTCCGCGGGCTTGAGAGTGCGAAGAGTGGCTTCGAGTGCCGCGTAACTGCGCTCGAGCTTGTCCCATTGCATGGAGAGTGAGTTGTCGAAGAGCAGAATGACGGTGCGGGGAGGAGCCTGGGTGCTGGGCTGCTTGGTGTCCGGATTCGCAACAAGAATTTGCGCCTGGAAGAAGCCGGGCTCGGGCACAGAGCTGCGGGACGATGCGAGCGGTTCGCTGGCAGTTGGGAGCGGCGTGTGAGGGTCGCGATGCGTGATGACTTCGAGCTTGTCGGCTTCAGTTTGGGAGAGAAGCCAATTGGCTACGAAGTCCTGGTCGAGGGAGAGGTTGGCGGCATGCATCGTGCCTTCGACGGTATGCGCATCGTTGCTGGTGAGGGTGAGAGGAAAGTGTGCGGAGGGGGCGGTGAAGTTTTGCAACGCGTTTACGCAGTGAAGGGCGAAATGCAGGGTGAAATTGCCAACGGTTTGTTGCTGGCCAGCGTCGGGCTTTAGTGAGAGAGTGAAGGATTGTTTGAATGCCGAAGTCGCCAGACGCTGGTGATATTCGATCTCGAGACGCTTGGTGCCATAGGCTGGGATGGGGACAATCTTTGCCGTGAAGAGTGAGGTGGCGTGCGGATCCTTGTCATCGCGCTCCCCGGCTTCGAGCAGGCCGGGATCGACGGCCTGCAGGCGAGCCTGATCGTAGACCTGCTCGGCGCGTTTACGCTCGAGGATCACGGCAGGAATGCGCACGGCCCCGTCCCACACCGCAAAGTCTGACACCGTGGAGCCGCCGGGAAGCGCGAAGCGGTAGGTGCCCTCTTCGATGTTGCGGGAGTGATTTGCGAAGATTTGGATGATGGAAACATGGGCGTCGCCATTGTCGATGGTGACATCGACTCGCATCTCGTCGAGCGAAAGGATAGCGGGGTCGGGAGCGTCTTTGTCGCGCGGGATCAGGGTGCCAGACTGCGCGCTGGTTGGGATCGCCGCAAAGGCAAGCAGAACGAACAGAGCTAGGGTCCTCATGGCAGATTCGCCTCAGGAATACGGATGAGGCCGTTCTCTGTGCCGATGTAGATCTGACCTGCGCGGGCGGCGAAGGCAGTGACGTTGAGCGATGGCAAGCCGTTGGTCACTGCTGACCATCGTCCGGAAGCGACCGAGTAGACCAGCATCCCATTGCCCAGAGTTCCGGCGTAGATGTGCGAGGCGGTTGCATACAGGGCGTTGGGGTTGATGACCAGGTTGCGCGGCGTTCCGGTCGGCAGTTCGATGGGCGTGAAATGCCCTTGGCTATCGAGTGTCTCTACACCCGCGCCGTAAGTGCCAACAAGCGTTGTGTTGTAAGTGAATGGGAGCAGGGCGGTGATCCAGTTGTGTTTGAGGCTTGAGTTGGCGACGGTGAGATTGCGCTCGACGGCATTCGAATTGAGGATAGAGATGCCGCCGAGGGTGCCAGCGAGTAGTTGGCCGGAAGTACCGGCAGAAGCCAGCGCGTAGACGTGATTGTTGACCAGGCCCTGGAAGGCATAGAGGCTCTCTGCGCCGGAAGGCCCGAGAAAGCTGATGCCGGCGGACGTCGCGAGGACTGTGAACGCACCAGTGAAGGACACGTCGCTGACGTGATTGGAGATAAGGCCGTCGCGCTGGGTGAGCGTCTGGCGGGGCCGACCTTGAGCGTCGAAGAGGACTAAGCCGTCGGCTGTAGCGGCATCCATGGTGTGGCGTTCGGGATCGATCACGAGGCGGTTGATACAGAAGAGGTGATCGTCCTCAATGTGTCGAACGGTACCGTCGGGGCTGAGAAGGTCGATGCCGTGATCAAAGAAGCCAACGTACAGGGTGCCGTCGGGCGCGAAGGCGAGTGCGGAGATGTTGGCGTCGGCGAGGGTTGAAGGCTCGCGAGGAAGCGCAGGCGTCCAAGCTGAACCCTCTCGCCGCAGCAAAATGCCGTCGGCCAGGGCAAAGAGCGCACCGGGCGCGGTTAGAAACGCGTCAACCCGCTGTAGAGAGGGACTCGCTGGTCCGGTCGAGATAGAAACACGTCGAAGGGAGGGAGTGCTGTCCAACGGAAGCTGCTGGATTCCCTGGTCGAGGGTGCCAATGGTGAGCTGGCGCTGGTCGACAACAAGGCTATGGCTGAACGTGCCCTGAGCTAGCAGACGCGTCGGGCGAAACGAGGGAGCCGCGAGATCGAATTCGGCAGTGCCGACAGGCGTACCGACGAAAGCGCGAGGCGGCCCGGGACCGCGAGAGATGGCGATGGATTCGACCTGGTCGTCGGGCAGGCCAGAGCCCGAGTTGGCGTGATCGACCGTGCCCGCGTGGACGTAAAACACGCCGGAGTTGCGGGTGCCGATGAGGAAGGATGCGGAATCGACGGCGGCAAGGGCTGTGACCTGGAGCATTGCGGGGTTCACTCCGGGAAGGGTGAAGCGAAACGGCACGAGGGTTGCGCCGTTATAGAGGAGAACGCCGCGTCGACGAGTTCCGAGCAGCATGTCGCCGTCGGCGAGCGGAAGTGCCGCGGTGAGGTCGCGGGCGTCTTTGTCGTTGGGCAGAAGCTGGCGAATCGTTGGGGCGGCATCGGATTGTGGCTCAAGGAGGAGCAAGCCGGCCCCGGCGGTGGCAAGCAGCAGTTGCGGATCGCTGGTTCCGCGGAGACGGCCGCTGGTCACGCCGTCGATGGGGGCGACTGGGAGTTCGAATCCACTGCGGAGGCGGAGGCGTGGCCTGCCATCGCCACTGAGGATGGTGAGGCCGGATGGGCCGCCAAGATAGAGATCGCCAAGGAAGAATACGCCGCTGTTATAGCTGGGCCTGGAAGCTACGGTTTCGGCGCCGAGACTGCGCGCGAGGTTGGAGGAGGAGTCCAGGGTCTGCAGGTTGAACGCTAGCTGGTCTGCAGTGGCGGCAGCTTGCGTGGCGCGATGGAGAGTTCGGCGGGCGCTGAAAACGACCACGAATGCCGCTGCCAGCAGAAGGACAAGGGGAATGAACAACAGCAACAGACGTCGCGATTTTCCCATGCCACTGGAGGGGTGCGGCGATTTCATTGCGAAATTGAACTCCGCTTTCGCCAAAGACTCTGAAGGCTAAGTGGACACAGCTTAGCATGCTTCCGGAAAGGGTAGTCCCGGGACATGTGAGGGTGAAGTGACGTCGTTAACTTGAGGCATTCTTGGACTCGAGTTTGGCAATCATGCTTCTACATAGAAGAAGGGGTATCGCGCCAAATGCACCGAAACTGCAGTCGATGAGCCGCCAGGCAATGGGTATGCCGCGGACGTGACCGGCGATGAGGGCGAGGGGGATAACGCTGGCGCAGGCAATAAGGCCGAAGGTGATGACCCACTTGTTTCGAACCGGATCGATCAAGGGACCAACGAAGGCAACGGCAATCACGAGATGCGCGAACGCCAGCCAATCTGTACCGTAAGCAAGGAAGGGATACGTGGCGTTGGTTGCATGGAGTGCGTCGTTGACCCGTGCGATCCATGGAAGGAGGTGGGCAACCTCGGCGATGGGGCGGAACGGGCTTGCATGCAAGAGGGATACAAGCCAGGTTAGTTCTGTTTGTAGGGGAAAGGCTGTGATCCCGCTCAGCACCAGGCCGGCGATAAAGAGGGCGAGCCAGAATCGGATTCGGCGAACAGGGTCAGGCTGTGTCATGTGGGTGAAGAGGCGCGGGTGCTCCAAGGTAAAAATCCTACATTACAGGGTTGCTGGAGAAGCGCCGCCGAAACGGCGCTCCCTGCGATGAAATTCCTGCCAGGCAGCGTCGAGGTCCCGCTCGTCGAACTCCGGCCACATGCGGTCAGTGAATAGGAGTTCAGCATAGGCGGACTCCCAAAGCATGAAGTCCGAGAGACGCTTCTCGCCGCCGGTTCGAATCAATAAATCAACATCCCCGCCTTGCTCATAGAAGGTGTCGGCCAACAGGACGCGGAGGGAATCTGGCGACGGCGATTCTGGGCTCGAGATAGATGCGGCAGCCGCTACTGCCGCTCGAGTGATGGCGTCGCGTGACGAGTAGTCGATCGCAACATGCAGTTGGAGATTGCATCCGGCTGCGGTGACGGCTTCGGCTCTTATGATTTCGCTGAGCACTTCTTTCTGCAAGCGATCCCGGCGCCCAATCACCTGCAGCCGCGCGCCGCGCTTTCGGAGCCGTTCGGCTTCGAGGCGCAGATATACACGGAGCAGCCAGAAGATGCTCTGGACCTCGGCATCCGGTCGACGCCAGTTGTCGGAGGAGAAGGCGTAGAGTGTGAGGCGAGCGATGCCCAGGTCGAGTGCCCGTTCCACGACCCGCCGTACCGCGGCAACGCCGGCTCGGTGGCCCGCTACCCGGGGTAATCCGCGTTGTTGAGCCCAGCGCCCATTGCCGTCCATGATGATCGCTACATGATGTCCGCCCTGGTTACTTTGCATCCGGGACCTCCGGAGCAGACCCGGCGGCTGCCGCTGGGAGGACGCTGTACCAATTAATCTTGCGGGTGAAGTACATGGCAATCGCAACGGCCAGGAAGCTCGCGATCGCGCCCACGAATAACGCGTTGTCTTCAAGTGTCAGGAGCAGATAGATCAGGGTGTAAAGGAAGGTGAAGACAACGAATGCCCTCGCCGCCTGTAGGCGGCTGGAGAATATCCAGCCTGCATTGAGCGAAAGCAGGGTTACCGTGGCAGCTCCAGCAAGCACGAAGCCAAGCTCAAAACCGATCCGCTCAGCGAAGGACAAGAGAAGCAGATAAAAGATAATCTGTGCGATCCCTACCAGGATGTACTGGGCTAGATGGACTCGCTTCCCGGTCGTGACCTCGAAGATGAAGTAGGACAGAAAGATCAGGCCAAGGAATAGCAGGACGTACTTGAGAGATCGATTGACGGATTGGTAGGGGTCAGCGACTTCGATGAAAGAGATGCCAAGCGCCGTGGTGTCGAGTCCCGTGATGGAGTCACTTGGGCCTTCGGCGCGCACACCGCGGGCGATAAAGGGAACGGACCACTCTGCCGTAAAGCCATGATCCGAAATGGTCCGATTGACTGGAAGGGTGCCTCCGTCAAACCCAGGGTTTCGCCAGTCGCCCTGCGCGGTGAGATGCGTTGTTTTGCCGTATGCGAGGACCGAGATCCGCTCCGCACCGGAGAATCCCAGTGTCGAGGTTGCGTGAAATTGGGAGCCAGGCTTCACGATGCCGCCGACCTTGGCGCCGAGGAGAGATAGCTTTACCAGTCGGTTCGGGTCCGCGCCAAATGTGATGGTCTCAGCAACTTCCGCTGGCACCAGCGTTGCTGTTTTGCCGTCTGTCGTCAGGGTCGCGTCGGCCAGCGCTCCTCGTGGATCGCTTACACCCACTACGATCTCTGCCTGGCTCCAATCGAGTTGCGCGCCTTGAGGAGCCGCTGCCGGAACTCCAGACAGGTCGAAGATTGCGTCGAACTTCAAATCCGCCTGAAATACCGGAACCCTGAAGAGAGAGCGGTGACGTTCCTCCGTTGTCGTCTTGACATCCGCCGACGCTTGAGCAGGAAATACGAGATAGATGCCGTGTTGTGTTGAAGCAGTTGGAGATTGAGGCGGAATACTGTACGGAATAGCGAGCGTTGGTCCAAGGAACGTCTGCGGGCCACCCACGCGGCTGCTGATTTCATTCGTGACAGTCGCTGCGCGGCTGGTTCTGTCATCCACCAGGCCGCTGACAAAGAGTGCGGGGATGGCCATCAGCAACGCAAGGCTGCACACGACGATGAGCTTTACGCCCATCGACACGGATTTGAATCGCTCTTGAAGATTCGATGACTTCGGTGGAAATTCCGGCATTTGCTGCTCCTTGGTAGAAAGTACTTTGTGACGCAAAGCTACAGGACAAAAAAATTCTAAGCCTTGGAGGGTGTGAGGCCGCGTACCTGGCTATGGACAGGTTCGGCCTTCGCTTCCCGGGCCGCATCCTGAATGACCTGTTCGAGAGCGGAGAGGTACTCGACATAACGCTTACGGCCGGAGGACGTAATGCGGCATAGCGTCTGGGGCCGATTGTGTTCATACGATTTCGATATTTCGACCATCTTCCCCTTTTCCAGCACGCCCAGGTGGCGACTCAAGTTGCCGTCGGTGAGGGCACACAATTTTTTCAGATCGTTGAACGCCAGACCCTTAGGGTTGGTAATCAAGGACGTCAAGATGCTGAGTCGGGCGCGCTCGTGGATGACCCGGTCGAGACCCTCGTAGGCAAAACGGCCGTCGCCGGATGGAGCTTCAAGCTTCATCTTCATTCTCCGTCGATGTGAAAAGCAGAATGGCTGACACCAGTAGCTGTCCTACGCCATAGGGGATGCCCATAGCCCATGGGGAGAGCGCCTGACTGCCTCCGATCGCAAGGCAGCTTAGACCGGTCAACACGTACCAAGCTCCTGCCGCAATCATTGGGCGCGGTAGAAACCGGCACGATGAAAATATCCCAAGGCCGAAGAGGACCTGCCACATTCCGGGAAGCATCCATCCGGAAGGTGCCACATAGCGCAGAAGCACGACCGTGAGAAGCAGGCCGGCAGCCGCTGCGGGGACAAATTGCTCGACCGCCATACGCAGCATCTCGTTTGAGAGCGCAGAGTGAATGCGGCGCGAGCGCGTGTACATCTGCATGCCCGTCAAGCCAGCAGATAAAACGGCTGTCGAGACCCAGATGCCGAGGTAGACGGACATGTGTGTGGTTGGCTTGGGCAACCACAATGCCTGGGCGCCGGCAGCCAAACCAGCGAGCACGCCCGTGGCCGCAAGCGTTGCCGGACCGTAACCACGGAACTCCGTAGTATTGGCCAACTGTTTGCGGATGCTGCTGATATCACCAAGCGCTTTGTAGAGATCGTTCATCGCCGTTCACTTTGTAATGCAAAGTACATCAGGATTAGTGAGCTGTGTCAAGATACGCCCGATTGGGCGAACGTCATTGGAAAAGCGTGGTGACGAAATGGTTCTTGTCAGAGACGTCATTCCGATTACTTTGCGGAAGCCTTGAGGGCAAAGGTCGCAACGCAGCAATTTTGAGTCTCCAGTGAGTCTCCAGAAACGTCGGACGATCCAAAAACCAGCATAAACATTGGTTCTGGACGTAATATCACCTTCTGCATCGGCAAATGATGGGTAAAGGTATTGTTATCATGTAGATACATGGATAAGGGCCGAGCTGTTTGCGGAGCTCCTGAGAAGGAGCGGCCTAGTTTGATGGGGCGTTGGTCGAGGTCGACGATGCCTTGGCTGCTGATGGCGGAGCCGGATAGACCGGTGGTGCCAGGCGGCTCACGCTGGCGGTTGCAACTTCGATCACGCCAAAGTGATTGGATGGGACATCGCGCACGCCGACGCGGAGGAAGGTTTCCGCACCGGTGGGAGCGCTGATCTCGAGGTGACATTCGATCGCGCTCTTCATCAACCTGGCATAGGTTGTTGGGGTCAGGTTGAGCGAAACGGTCTTGCCTGTAGCGTTGAGCAGTTTTCCATCGACATCGAAGACATATACGAGGAACTCGATCGCGCCCTCGCGGCGGCCGTCGGGCTGGAGACTGAGCGTGAGCTCGCTGGGCAGAGCGACGTAGTCCACAGCGTAACGACGGAAAGGTCCCGTGGGAGACACACTTGCATCCAGGCGATTGGCTGGAGCCACCGTTTTCTCGATTGCGGTGGAGGCTGGGAGCACGCGAACTTTGAAGAGCAGGTCCTGTGGAGTGGGTGCGCCACGGCTCATGGCAGCACGTTGGTAGGCTGTGGTCTGGCCGTGGGAGGAGATCGCGGCCTCGGAGGTCGTTGCCGATTCGGCGTCTTTGTCGTGACTCCGCGCATCGTCGGCGTAGTATCCGCGGCGATACGAGAGCTGCAGGTCGCGGGTTGCGGCTCCGTTAAGGTCGACGCGGATCTCGCGATAGCTTCCATCCTCCTTGCGATTCAGGGGGCTGTAGGTGAGGGTGTAGTAGTTGGCGCCGGCATCCATTGCCTGCTCAACAGAGCTGGCCAGATCGTTCGTGTTGAAGTACGCCTTTCCACCGGTTTCGGAGGCAAGCGTGTCCATCGTTGAATGCTCGGCGGCCTGACTGCTGTAGAAATTCGTGAGCGCTGCGGAGAACTTCTGCGGATTGCTGGAGTAGGAGCGGCCCGAGGCGGCGGCGTTGTAGGTCGGCGGCACCTTCAGGCCGCGGGCGTCGATTGGGTAGACCGCCACCTGCGCCTTGGCGAGCAGGTTGGTCGTCTCCCTGTACTCGTCCTCGTTCAGATGCGCGACGGCGAAGGGGTTGTCCAGGGACGGATCGGGAAGGATGTTGAGTGGGAACGATCCCGAAAACCAGATCAGATTTTTGCGTCCAGGAAACGACGCAAGATAGTGGGCCAGCGTGTTGAAGGCGTCGAGCGTGAACTGCATGCGCAACTGCGTCTGCATATTTGCCGCGTCTGTCTCGAACTCCTGCATGTTGGCGGCAAGCTGACTTGCCCCCGGCCCGGCCATGGTCGATTCCACAACGTCGGAGGGGCTGTCCTGGTTGACGCCGCTGCCGGTTGGATCATTCAGCAGCGAAGAAGCTCGCGCGATCAACTTGTGCTCTACTACGTCCTTCAGTGTTGCGGGATCGGACGTGAAGCCCTGCAGCATGATGAGTCGGTTTGCCAGACCGAAGATGGCGATGCGGGTGCCCGGGTCCGCATGCTTCACATACTGCTGCAGCTCATAGCGAACGAAATTCTGATCCGTCGTGGGCGTGTTCAGGGCATCGAGCAGAAGAATATTCAGCGTGCCGTTGGGAGTGACGGGCGTGTAGTCGGTAAAGGTGCCCGGCGGCAGTTGCGGCAACTGGGGGCCGCGCGGAACCGGAGCGAGTGCGCTGTGCTCTTCAAAGTGGCGGATGTTCTGCGGGACTTTGCCTTCGGACAGGTGGAAGTCCTCGGGCTTGAGGTTGTGGACGGGGTGGCCATCCCTATCCTGCACGGACACGTCCACGACCACCAGATGCGTGCTCGTGTGCAGGATGGTGGATTGCGCGTCCGGCTGCGGCGCTGGCGACTGCTGCGGCGAATCCTGCGGCTGCTGGGCCGATGCCGTGGCCGCAGTCGCCAGGACTACCGCGGCCAGCATCACCCCGAAAAGCTTACACACGATTTGCCTCCCTCACTCGGTTCGCTATACCACCCTACTGAACGGTCATTGCTGGAGAGTGATTAGACCTACAGCGGTGACGTTCGGTGCAAACGTGCTTTGAACGGTGACATTCACCGCGCTTGCCGGGGAGGAAGATGCCGGCGTGTAAAGGCCGGTTGGAGAGACGGTTCCAAGTGAACCCGTCACTCCGGACGGAAGGTACAAACTGTAGGTGACAGGAGATCCTGCGCACGGCTGCGTCGGCAGCGTTGGCAAACTGCACATGCCGAAGCCGTTCACGGTAGCCGGAATCTGCACGCCGCCGCCAGCAGGGACCGTGATTGTCTGTGGATTGATCGAGATGGAACTGACGCCGGAGTACTCCACCTCCACGCTCTTGGACGCACTCATGGTGACCTTGCAAACGTATCCGGATACTGAGTCGCAACCAACCCAGGCAACGAAGGCGCTGCCGGCGGAAGTTGTCGCAGGCGCTGTAAGCGTCACCGCTGTGCCTGTGTTGTAGATAAGCGAAAGATCTGTCTCCGGCGTGGGAGCACCGGATGCTCCAGCGCTGTTGACATCCGCAGGACTCACCGCCAGTGCAAGCCCACTTGTAGGGTTAACCGACGTGACGGTGAGGGCGTAGGTCCCGGGGCCTGCGTTGGTTGAACCTTTGCTGCCGCCGCATCCAACAGCAGCCAAGGCGATTAGACTCGTCGCGCAAATGAACTTCGGGTTGATCTTCGTCATACTTGTAACTCCATGAGCTTGTTAAGGTGTTCGCATTTCCTCGGAAACTACTTCACCACCAACGTGACCGTGAATTGCTGCACGATGTCAGGCACACATCCGGATGTGGTGCCCGCGCACACTGGTTCCGCGCCGCTTGACGTCAAGGCCGTCGCTGTCCCGGTCACGACGATTGGATAGGTTCCGGCAGGGGTTGGCGGGCTTGACACGCTCCCCGCGCAACCACTGAGGGCGACCAATCCACACAGGCAGAGAATCAGGCAGAGGGACATCAAGTTCGTCCGCCGTGCCGGTGCGATTCGGCGCCATGCGGCGAGGAAGCCGAGAGAGAGCAGGACACCAACCCAACCGAATGATCCCTGCACCACGGCCAGACTCTGATCAACCTGAATCTGGAGGACGGAGCTCACTGGATAAATCGTGTTCGGAATGATTGACGGAGCCGGCGAAAGCCCTACGGATATCGGCCTGAACACGCAGTAGGCATTTGCTGGTAACCCCGAGCAGTTCAAGACGACTCCTCCCTGGAAGTTTGAGTAGTCGGTGACCGTGACGTTGATTGAGCCATAGTTATTCTTGCTCGAGGTAATCGTCGTGGCACTCGGAGTTAGCGTGAACGTGGGATTTGTAATGACGGCAGAAACTGGTGCAGAGCTGCTTCCTGAATAGTTGGTGTTGCCTGAGTACGTCGCAACGATGTTGTAAGTACCCGGCGTCAAACCGTTGGCCTGGTTCTGGTAGGTGAACGTCACGGTATACGTCCCCGTGGTGTTCGGCGATCCCAGCGTCACGACCGCAAGCGGCGGTGCGTTCGGAGTCAGGGCATTTGTGAAGGTCACTGTTCCCGCGAACAGACCGGGCACGGATGGCGTCAACGTATCCGTCATCACCAGGGAGTGGGTCGGAGCGGAGCTGAGAGGATCCGCCGAGTCGCCAACGATCGTCAGCACGTTCGTGCTTGTTGCCAGGGTGATGTTGATCGGAAGGACCGCAGACTTCATCTCTGCATAGTTGCTGTCTCCTTCGTAGTACGCCGATACGCTATGAGCGCCCGCGTTCTGCGCGGGTAGCTTTAATACGGCTGATGCGGTCGTTGAACCCGATGCAGCGGTGACCGCAATCGGGGTCTCTACCTGCCCGTCAAAGGTGAACACGACGAATCCAGTCGGAGCAACAGTGCCAGAAGTTGGAACAATGTTGGCGGTAATCGTGATCGGCTCGCCATACGTAATCGTTCCGGTGGGAGCGGTCTGTACCAGGTTGACTGTGACCGATCCCTCCGTCACTCCATTGCCCACGAGGTTCATTGTGGGCGTTGGGGTATTCTGCGCCGGAGCGGAGAATACCAGGGGATAGCTGGAAGGTCCTGTTGCCGTGGGAGCGAACGTCGCACCCAGATCACAGTTGTATCCGCTGTAGAACGCTCCGCTGGCGCAAGCCAACGTTCCGGCACCGGCAGAGACCGAGAATCCGGTCGAGGCCGGCGGTGTCGCGAATAAGGGTGAACCCAGGGTGATCGCTGTGTTTCCAATGTTCGACAGAACCATCGTCTGTGTATCGCTGACGGTGTTTACATTCCAGTCGCCGAAGTTGATGGTGCCCGAGGTGCGGACTAACTCATCCACCATGCCGGTTTGCATATCGCTGGCGTACAGGTTGCCAGCGCTGTCCATACGAATCGAGTAGGGAGAGACCAGGGGGCTTGCGAGCACTTGCTGGTCCAACTGGTTCAACCCAACAGCAGAAGCCGGATTGTTCTCGTTCGGAACTCTCAGGATGCGGCCCGACCCGTCTGCGATCATGACCGATCCGGAAGGATCCACGGCTACGCCCGTTGGCGCTGTCGTACTGTTGCCGACCGTGCTTTGGAAGCCGTCTCCAATCTCGACCACACGATTGTTTCCTGTGTCCGCAACGTACACGTTTCCAGAGGAGTCAAGCGCGATTCCGGTTGGCGCGCTGAGACCATAGCCTAGAGAGACGAGTGCGTGATCGCTCCCAACGACATTTGCGCTCGAGGCCTGGACCACTTGGTTGCTTCCTGTCAGCGTTATGTACATATTGCCAAGGCCATCGAGCACCAGGTCGCTCGGGGTATTCAAGCCGCTCAGGAGTGTTGTTTGCGCGGAGTTGGTTAAGACACCGGCGATGCTTGGGACCTCGACCACCGAGCCTGTGCCGCTGGAGGCTGAGTTGCTCGTTCCCTGGTTGAGGATGTAGACGTCCCCACCAGCGTCAACGGCAACTGAGGTCGGCACATTCAAATTCGTACCGATGCTGATTGCCGTGCCGCCGCCGGCCGGATACTCCTGGACCGTACCTGCCCCGGGATCCGCGACATACACATCACCCGCACCGTCGACCGCAATGCCGGCCGGCGTCTTGTACGTCTTGCCAATAGCATTCGGCGTTCCGGGGTCCACTGCGACGGCGGCTCCGGTTCCAACGCCGCTTAGAAGCGTCGACGTTGTTGTTCCGTTGCTATCTGTGATGAGCACCGCCCCCGTCCGCACACCGACGGCGGTAGGCGTGAAGCCGACCGTGAAAGAGCAGGTGGCTTTCGCTGCAAAACTGCCAGGCGTGCAACTTCCCGGAGTCACGGCAAACTCTGTCGCCGCAGCATTCCCCTGCACCGCCTTTATCGACGTGATGGTGGTGCCAGCGTTGAAGATGATGTTGAAGGTTGGTCCGTTCGCCGCGGTCGCGCCGATCGCTGTTGGCGGGAACGTGCCGCTCCAAAGCGAAGCTTTCTCTATGGGCACCGGGGAGTTGTGGGCCGTCATGCCGGTGTTGAGGAAGATGTTGCCGCGATTGTCGACGGCTGAGCCCATGTAGCTCTGGTTGTTCGCGTATTGGTAGCCGATCGAAGGAAGCGTCACGGGAACCACGAGGTACCCCGTGTACGGATTCAACTGACAGACATCGCCCTTTCCTTTACAGGGGGCGCCACCCGTTGTTTCAACAGCCGGAGTCTTCCAGATTCCAGACTGGTCGCTGACGTAAAGATTGCCGGCTTGATCCATCGTGACGCCATATGGCTGGTTGTAGCTGTAATCGAAGACAGTCGGAGTGTTACCGATAGCCGGGCTACCCGCGGGGATGACATATAAGTGTTGCTGGTCGGTGAAATACACATCGCCGGCGTAGTCCGCGATGATCGACGAAATGCTGGTCGAGAGCGTAGTCGTATATTGCGTAGCGCTTCCGCCTATAAGCTGCTCGTTGCATGCCAGGTTGCACTTGAAGATGCCATGGGACCCGGAACCGTAGTTGCTGTCCTGGACCGAGTACATGTAGGTATTGCCCTGGCCGTCCGCGGCAATGCCGTTCGGCAACCAGTAGTACGACGCGGCAGCCGTGTACTGACCTGCCGCACACACAGCCGTATTACCCTGGGAGCAAGCCACCGGGTGCGCGCTGGGATTGTAGATGTATGGTGGTGGATAGCTGCCATTCGTATAGGGGAACTCATACACCAGGGAATCTGTGTCGTTGGTTCCACTCGGGCCGCTATAGGTAGCGTTGGTGACATAGAGATTGTCGAATGGGTCGACTGCGACACCGGACGGCCCCAAGTTGTCGCTGGCCGGTACCGTCCAAAGGACGATAGGGCCACCGCCGGTCGCGGGATACTCAAGGACGTGCAAATTTCCGTCGTTGACGAAAAAATCTCCCTCTGAATTGACGGCGTAGTTTCCGGCTGCCCCGTTCGTTATGGATTGGTTAGGCACCGAGGTCACGTTCGTCCAACCTGAAACCACATACTCCGGGGCCTGGGCGTGACCGGTCGCGGCCGTCGAAAGCAGCAGGCAGAGGAGAAGCAGCGCCGCCGAGCCCATTGAGGATGCGGAACGGAGTAGTCGGTCGAATTGGTTTCTCATCAGCGTTTTCATTCCCTCATGCGTCATAGTTCCGCTCCGTATCCAAGACCGGCTGACGCACTTCGTGTCATTTGCCGGTGCCACTTCGTTGGTAGGTGATTTCTGATTCATGTCTCTTCTCTTCCGCTCTTAAGCGGGAGTGCGTTGACTAGAACTGATAGCGGACGGCCAACTCGATGACGCGTCTTCCAGAGTTGTAGATCGACCTGCCGAAGTTCTGGTCGGAAGTCAGCGGATAAATCAGTTGCAACGAACTCGCATCGATGTTGCTGAACGTCTTCAACTTGTAGTTCAGGAAATTGAAGGCCGCCGCTCGGAATTCAAGGGTGTGGCCTGCCTTCAGGTGGAAGTCCTTGATCAACGTCAAATCAGATTGGAAGTAGGCCGGACCGTGGATGTACGGCAGGTTGAACACTCCGTTCGCGCCACCCTGTGCCGGAAAACCAAAGCAAGCGCCGTTCGCATATTGACGCGGCGCTAGATTTGCCCGTGGATTACAAAGAACCGTAGGCTGCAGGTTGATATCGGGGGTGCCGAGGAATGAGAGGTTGCCAATGGCATCCTGCTGCCCTGCCACCGGAGGGCCGGTCAGATTGAAGTTAGTGGAGTAGTTGATCGCCAGAAGATTGGCGCCGCTCTGCCAATTTGTGATTCCCGAGATTTGCCACCCGTTAACCACGCCCCGAACAAAATGGTTCCCGTGATATTTCGATCCCAGATCGAAGTTGTACGAGGCGTTGAAGATCTGGCTGCGGTCGTAAGCAAGCGGACCGTAGTCGTTTCGGATATTGAAGGAATCACCAGCATTTCCGTTCTGGTAACCTCCCTTTTCACCAAGGTTCTTGCTCCACGTGTAGTTGATCTTGAAATAGACTGCGCCCTTGCTGTGCTCCAGGGTGAACTGGGCCGCGTTGTAGTTTGCCGTGAGGACGTGAGACTCGATCTGAATGTCTCCATAGCGCGGATACTTCCGGTAGTCGTCCCATTGGGGCGCTCCGTCGTAGCCGGCCTGAGCAGGCGCATCGACCTCTTGATAGAAGGAACTCAGCGGGTTCGGATCCGGCTGAAATAAGCCACCCAACGGGATCGCGTTAATGTTGGAGATGGTTGGACCGCTCGCATCATCGTCGAGCAGATACGCGCTGTGATTGCCTACATACCCTACCGAGAACGTCAGATTTTTTGGAAAGAGTTGTGTGACGGTGAGGCTGTAGTTGGTGGTCAAGGGAACCTGGCTGTCGTTCTGGTTCACTCCATAGAAGGTCTCGCTCGACGCCGTCGCGTACCCCCCTTGGTTGACCTGGAACGTGGAGGTCTCTACGCCAGGCTGCGTGCTCAGATGCAGGCTCTGGACGTACGCCATGTTGATGCCTTGATCATTCGATTGCTCATTTGGCTGCTCCGGATCGTTTCCGGGGTTCTGGATCTCAACCGTGCGGAGACCGTTCGAGGCGAGGATGGAGTTGATGGAGTCCTGCTGGCCATCGCGGAACCGATACTGGCCCCAACCTCCGCTCAAACTTGTCTTGCCGTTTCCGTAGACATCCCAGTTGAAACCGATGCGCGGTTCGTAAAAGAACTCTCGCTTGGCAAAGCCGCTGATCGGCACCGAGTTGTCGATCGAGTGCCAGCGGAATCCGGGCAACGGGATGGTTGGATTGTTGAGGCTGTTCGATTCGTTCTGGTAGTCCGACGGGGAAAAGACCGCGGATCCTAATCCGTGATCGTCGATCCAGCGCCCGATGTGTTCGATACGCAGGCCAACGGTCAGGCTAAAGTTGGGGAGGATCTTCCAGTCATCCGTGCCATACATGGAAGTGGTGAAGGCATGCAGCCGGAGATGCGGAATCATGTTGGCCTGGTAGTACTGCTGGATCTGGCCGGTGGAAAAATTTGCGAGCTGATTCGAGAACTGATTCGACAGGCTGCAAATGGGATCGGAAGCCTGCCAGCAGGTGCTGTGATACTCGGTATACGGCTCGCTTCCTGATGGGCCGAGTGCAGGAAGCTGGTAGGAAGGTCCAATGTAATAGGACTGGATCTGCCCGTTTGTGCCAACGTTCGAGCCGAAATTGAGCGTGCCGCTAATCCTGGGGCGCTCGAGGTTAAAGCCAACCTTGATCGTGTGCTTTCCTAGTTGCTTGGTAAGGTTGTCACCGACGGACGGATTAAACGTTTTGTTATAGAGCTTGCCAAAGCTGTAGTCGGGGGCGAATTCGTACGGTAATCCCTGGACCGTATAGGTTGCGAGCGAAGGAAACTCCTGCGTGCCGTTTGCATAGGCGCCCGTATAGGGATAGCCGATGGCACTGTTCAGCAGGTCTCCAGGATTGCCTGGCGAATCGATCTGATCGCTGTACAAGCCGCTAAGGAACGCTTCATTTGTGAGACTTGGCGTAAAGACGACGGTCCAGTTCGCCGAGCCGCTGCCTGTATAGGTCTGCTGCAGGCTGCCACCGGGCGTGTTGACGCCGCCGTTCTCGCCAGACACAAAGGTACCTAGTTGCTGGGGTAAGTTCGTACTGCCATTTTCTGCGGTGTAGGTTACATAAAACTTCGAGCGTCCTGCCACGTAATCCAGGCGGCCGTGCGCCTCGTAGATATCCTGGTCGACGAGATCAACATGCGTGTAGTTATAGCCGTCGGGTGTGGTCTGGCCGCCGGGCGTGTTGGGGAGCGGGAACAACTTCATCTGCGCAAGTGCGCCAGCGTCTTCGTGCCCCGCAAGGCAATCGCCGGGGACGCCTTTGCAGCTGATCGGAACGCCTTGTGCCGTGCCTACAGGGACCTGATTCACGTTTTGAAAATATGCGTCCGTACCGTAGAGAAAGTTCGGGATATTTTGCAGGTTGGGACATTGCATTTCAAGGCTCGGGTCGCACACCGGAATACCTGGTGGGAGGTATTTCGCTATCTGGGCCGCGCTGAAATCACCCAACCGCATGCCAGCCGTAGGTACCAACGCATGCGTGACGGCAAACGATGGACTGTTGTAGGCGTAGACATTGCGCTGAATATAATCTTCGACGCTGGCAAAGAATGTCAGGCGCTTTTGTTGATTGAGGTGCGTTCCCGGAATCTTAACGGGACCACTGATGGATCCGCCGGGATAGATGAACCGATCCTCGGGCTTGGTCGTGTTGAGCGCCTTGGCGATGGAGTCTGTCGAGTTCAATTGGCCGGTGCGCCCGTAGACGTAGAGGGAGCCATGGAAGTTCGTCGCTCCGGACTTGCCGACGGCGTTGATCACCATCGGCCCATTCGCACTATCTGCGCCGAAGTTCGACGTCTGGACCTTCACCTCGGCAGTCGACTCGGCGTTGATTGTCTGTAGCGAGTTCGCCCCTGTACCCGGATCGGTCAGATTCGCTCCGTCAGAGCGGATCGCCGAGCCATTCACTGGTGATCCGCTCATGGAATAGGAACCGGTGGCGCCGCCGAAGCCCACGGTGCCGGGATCGAAGGCAACGTTCGAATCTCCCGATCCTCCATTGACGCCGTTATTGATCGCGGACCCCGGAAGGATCTTGAGCAACTCCGTCACGTCGCGACCTTCGAGCGAGAGCTTGCTCAGGTCTTTCGCGGTGATGAGGGAGCTACGCTCTCCGTCGTCCTGGACTGCGTTTGCGTTGGTGCTCTCCACAGTGATGACTTGGCTCACCTCGCCGGGAGTCATACGGATGTTATTCAAGTCGCGGTTGTCTTTCGGGTTCAGGTGAATCGAATTCAACTGGTAGCTTTTGAAACCCGGGTAGGTGATCGATATCGTGTAATCGCCACTATTCAACGCTGGAAAAGCGAAGATGCCGCTTCCGTTGCTTTGAACCGTGCGGTTGAACGTGGTCGTCATGCTCTTCACGGTTACCGTGGCATTGGGAATGATGGCGCCGTCTTTGTCGGCGACGGTCCCGGTGAGAATCGCCGTAGTGACCTGGGCAAATACAACACTGGAGATCAAGCACAGGCTCAGCAGGCAAGCTCGAAATCCTGCTCGAACGGCCTTTGCCGACCTCCAATTTGACTGACGAATCATAACCATCTCCCTCTTAGCCGCCGGCGCCGCTCACCGTTCGCAACGCGGTGAACCGTGACACCTATCATGGTGAACCGGTTTATCAGGATGTCGGATTGATTGTCAACTCAAAAAGCAGATTGTGATACGCTGGCGTCAATCACAATGAAAGCTAAGAAGCCGACTGCATCGAAACGAGCGTTGGATGGCGATTTAGGCCACAGGATGACGTTGAGAAACTTGGCCGAACATCTCGGTCTCTCTCGGACGACGATCTCGATGATTCTCAACGATGTCCCCGAAGCAACACGGTTCCCAGAGGAGACTCGGCGACGGGTCGTGGAATCAGCAAAGAAGCTCGGATATCGTCCCAACTATTTCGCCCGTTCGCTGGGGAGTAAGCGCAGTTATCTGATCGGAGTCATTGCGTCCGATTTTGGCAACGGCTATGACGCCGCCCTGCTCGGGGGTTTCGAACGCCGTCTCTTAAACACGGGTTACACATCCTTCATCTCCAACCATTTTTGGTCCCCTGCGGTTCTCGAACGGCATGTGGAAACCCTCTGCGACCGCGGTGCCGAAGGCCTTTTGCTGATTGATTCGACACCCCTGGAATGGCCGGGACTTCCCGCCGTGACGATCTGTACGAGCAGTTCACCCATATGGAGCACGCGCGTTTCCATCGATAACACCTTTGGCATTCGAGAAACCATCAACCACCTCACCGGCCTTGGCCACAAAGAGATCGCGTTCATCAAAGGACCTGAGTTGAGCGGCGACACTGAGGATCGGTGGAACGCAGTCCTTGCGGTTTGTCAGGATCTTGGGATTCGAGTCGATCCTCGGCTCACGGTTCAATTGGAACGACTGGAGCCGACGGGGACCGGTCATCCTGAAGAGGGTCGCATCGCTACGCAGAAGTTACTAAGTCGCGGAAGGCGCTTCACCGCGCTGGCTACCTACAACGACATATCAGCCCTTGGCGCCATGGCCGCGTTGCGAGATGCGGGCTGCCGAGTTCCCGAAGACGTTTCGGTAATGGGCTTCGATGATATCGAGTTTGCAAGCATCTCCTATCCGCCGCTGACGACGATTCGCCAGCCACTTCGTGAGATGGGCGCGACGGCGGCGGAAGTCCTCATCCGCAAGATTGAGAAGAAGGAGGCAGTAGAAAACATCAGTGTTCGACCTGAGTTGGTCATTCGTTCGTCTACCTGCTCGCCTTCGCTGAAACGCCGAAAGGGCCGGTAAATCTCCAGTCAAAGAAATTCCAGCCGCCCCAAAGCTCTCGAGGTTGACGGCTCCCGCCAGAAGACAAAAGACCCTGACCGCTCACTACGGGCACTGGGACTTCATCTCACGATGACGCGCAACAATGACGGCCCGAGCGCCCTGGTGTGCGAGGCCGTTCGACGGGCTACATGTGTGGCTCATGGGTGCAAACGCGGTGAAGCTCCCGGGTTTGCGAAAGGATCCCATCGCTGCTTTTGGTATTGACAAATGTCTGCCGAGTGTATCAGTCTAATTCTTGAGTAAACCAGTTCACCATTGGCAGTGTATCGATTTACCTGACGAAGAGACAGGGTCGACGCAACTGAGTCAGGCGTATTTCTTTGATGACAAGAAATTCTTGACCCCAAATGCGATTCGACGGCCCCAGGCAGGAAAACAGTACATCGTCAATCTTCGATGAAACGCACGCTCCCGGATTTTAGGATGTGGGCGCTTTGTTCCGCTCTCAAACGCGCGAGACGCCCTAATTTGTCATCGGAGACAGGAGTTGGCGATGGATTCGAAGTGGACTGCCTTATCGCCGGCGGGGCGAACGTTAACCCCACGGAGAAAGGATCTCTTGAGGCCGTTTCAATCCGGCTGCGGGCCCTTTGATCTTCGTGTTCGGGGATGGGGAGTGACGATGCGGAAAGATTTTCTATTACGTGGCTCGAAACGCCGGTTGTTGACGGCATCTCTGGTTGTGTGGGGTTTGAGCTTCGCTGCGATCAATACAGCGGGAGCGCAGACAGGCTGGAAGCTCGTGTGGAGCGACGAGTTCAAGGGTCCGGCAGGGTCACCTCCAGATTCTGCTAGCTGGAAATTTGAGGCGGGCCCCGGACGATACGTCGCCGGCAACCACGAAGCCGAGACCTACTGTTCGTATGGCTCGAACGCCGAACCCTGCGATCAGAAAAGTCCTAACGCCTACCTCGACGGCGAAGGTCACCTTGTGATCGAGGCCATCAAGACAGCTCAGTCTCTTCCGATCGAAGGCAAGAATTTCTCCTCGCCTGTCTACACTTCCGCGCGCGTCGATAGCCTGAAGAGTTTCAAGTACGGGCGCATCGAGGCAAGTATTCGTGTCCCGACGGGCCAGGGCGTCTGGCCTGCATTCTGGGGATTGGGGATGCACGATCAGTCCCTCAACTGGCCACAGATCGGCGAAGTGGACATCATGGAAGTGTGGAATCCACAGCCGGGAACGACCAAGATCGATCCGTTTCTGAACCATGCGTCTGTCCATGGGCCGAATGCACCTGGCGCGAGCAGCGGATATGTCCATGTGACGGGAACCTCCAGCTTCCCGCAGCCAATGGAGCAGGCCTTCCATCAGTTTGCAGTGGAGTGGACTCCGGGTGAGTTGGATTTCTATGCAGACGGACGTCTGTATTCGCGGCAATCCGTCGGCAACCTCACGGATAAAGAAGTGTGGGAGATGGATAACGCGCCATTTTATCTGCTACTGAACCTTGCGATGGGAGGCGACTTCTTCGGCTATCCGAATGAGACGACGGCGCTGAGACCGAAGATGCTGGTCGATTATGTGCGTGTCTATCAACGGGACGAAACACTCCTGCCCAAAGGATGGGGAAATGCGGACATCGGCGGGCCGCCCGCGGCTGGTTACGCCTCGAACGCCAGTGGCGTGTGGACGGTGTCCGGAAGTGGAGCAGTTGCTGGCGCAACCGATCAATTTCAATTCGCGTACAACGCGCTCGCCGGCGACGGAGAGCTCTCTGCGCATGTTCTACAGCAATCGGGCAACGGGGCGCGCGCCAGTGCAGGGGTAACGATCCGCAACGGAAGAGGATCGGATGTTCCCTTTGCCGCTATCTTCCTCTCTGCCGACGGGAAGATTCACTTCAGCACGCGCGGCGTTGCAGGCGATGTGCTGAGCGACAAAACATCTCACGGATCGGGACACTGGCTGAAGGTGGGTCGCAGCGGTGACATGTTCACCGGGTACGTTTCAGCCGACGGCAAGTCCTGGACTACGATCGGGCAGGCGAAGCTTGGGATGAGCAGAGATGTCGTGGCCGGCTTGATTTCCATGTCGCGCGATACCACACTCAACATCGCGCAATTCGATCAGATAACCGTGGGCGGCAGTGATGCGGCGTGGGACGGAACGCCTGTAGAAATCCCGAATGTCATCCAGGCGGAAGAGTTCAACACCGGCGGAGCAGGATCCTCTTACTCTGCGACGTGGAAGCACCAGGGAGTTTCGCCCTTTCGTCCGGAAGAAGGCCCGGCGATCAAGCAGATCACGACACACGGTGAGCCGAATGTCGTTCCGGGCGGTTATTTCCTGTACGACCTGCCCGTGGGAGCCTACGCGAACTACTCGGTTCACATCGCCAAAGAAGGCAACTACACCTTCCGCGCACGGGTTTCATCACAGGGCACGGGCGGGGTGATTCACTTCAACCTGGATCAGAAGCCCATTACAAAGCAGATGCAGATTCCCGACACGGGAGGACCTGAGAACTGGACCGTGCTCTATTTCGGGCCGGTTCCGCTTCCCGCCGGCGACCACGTTATTTCGCTTGTAACCGACTCCGGCGGGCAGGAAGGGAAGGTCGGGAATATCGACTATTTTTCGGTGCTCCAGTGGTAAGCGCGAACGGCAGCGAGATGGAAACCAAACAGCAGCTTTTCAAAATGAGGAACGCATGAACAATCTGATCACCAATTCAACGGACCACGCGGACTTTGCCAGTTCTGTTTTTTCAGGATCGCGGGCCGGACGGCAAAGAGTCTCTTCCCTGCTAGCGCTCACATTGATGGGTGCTGTTTGCATACTGCCCGCCCATGGCCTGGCGATGGCCGCGACGCTGAGCGGAGCCGCATCCTCGCCGGCCCCACAGGCAGTCAACGGAACACCTCGGCAGGCGCACGGCCATCCTTATGCCCTCTGGGATAAGCAGGACGTCGCCGCCTATAAAGCTTCCTTCGCGACTGACCCGAAACTGAAGGCTGCCTTCGACGAGCTGCGCGCCTGGGGCGACAAACGCGTCACGGATCCCATCAATGTTCCAGCACATCGTCTGGAGGCTGATGGAACCTGGACGTTCCCCGACTACAAGCGGGGATACCAGGACGCCTCTGGCAACTGGCAATGGCAATGGGATTTCAATGGCGCGATGCAGAAGCGCGCGGAAGACGTTTCCAATCTCGGCATCCTGTACGCGCTCACCGGGGATGAGAAGTATGCATCGTTCGCCAAGCAGATTCTCCTGGCTGTGGCGGATGCTTATGGCTACGGACAAGGAAGCACAGCCCCCGATCCTCATGGCTACGACCATTTCGCGACCTATGGCTTTGACGGTGGCGACGCTGGGATGCTCCTGGCGAAGGCCTGTAACGGCTACGACCTGATCTACAACGCGGCCTCACTCTCTCCCAAAGATCGCGCTGGCATCGAGCACGGTTTGATCCGGCCGATGGCAGAGCACCTTGAGAAAACCACGTTCATGTACACCACCCATGACCGTTGGGGCATGGTCTGCCTGTATGGCCTCTTCATCGCGGCGGACACACTCAATGACGCTTCGATGATGGACATCGCGCTGTACGGGCAAGGCGGAACCAAGGAAAGGCTGACGGGCGGCTTCATGGATTGCTTCAAGCCGGATGTCCTGCGTGAGGGTACGGTTTGGGGAGTTGGATCGCCAAAGATCGACGACCAGATGGCTGCGCTGAGTGTGCTGACGGCCGTTGCTGAGGTGATGTGGCATCACGGCGTGGATCTGTACAGCAACCAGGATGCGGCGATGAAGAGATCGTATGATGCCGCGCTGAAGTCAGTTGGAGCTCTCGATGCCTCCGCGCTGGGCTCGCTGCCTGGGATCGACATCTACCAGTACGCTTTCCGTCGCTACCAGGATGAGCGCTACCTTTCGGTCACCCGCCAGCTCACGCCGTCATTCACCCTGGCGATTGGCGAACGCCTGCCCTCATTGCCGACGTCAGCGCCAGCAATGAAATAGGGCGCAACTGGTTGTCGGTAAAATGACAAAAGTGCTTAGGGCGCGGGGCTGAACATAGGCCTCCGCGCCCTTGGCTTCTCTTCAAACGAAAGATTGAGGCTTGGTATGAAGAATTTATGGACGCGTCGCGAAATTGCTCGTCTGCTTGGCGTTGCAGCCGTACCGGCACTGCTGCCCGCGGTTGGCAATGCGGCACGAGCGAATTCCTTCGGTGATGACAGCTTTCCCACTAACTTTCTCTGGGGTTCGGCGACGGCGTCTTACCAGGTGGAAGGCGCAGTGCATGAAGGCGGCCGCGGTCCTTCCATATGGGACACGTTCTCGCATACGCCTGGGAAGATAGCGAACGGCGATACCGGCGACGTGGCGGACGACTTTTTCCATCGTTATCGCGACGACGTGCAATTGATGAAGCAGCTCGGATTGCAGGCGTTTCGTTTTTCCGTGGCTTGGCCGCGTGTGTTCCCTAACGGATCTGGTGAACCGCTCGCGCATGGACTGGACTTCTATAAGCGGCTTGTCGCCGAGTTGCAGACTAATGGAATCGAGCCGTTTTGCACGCTCTATCACTGGGACCTGCCTCAAGCATTACAGGACAAAGGCGGATGGCAGAACCCGGACACGTCGCATCGTCTGGCTGAATACGAGGGACATGTCGCCGGCGAGCTGTCGCGTCTGGGCGTGCGATATTTCTTCACGATTAACGAGATGCGGACATTTGTCGAGCTGGGATATGGAAATGGCACGCATGCTCCGGGTCTCAAGCTTCAAAGAAAATCGTTGGCGCAAGTGAGGCACAACGTTCTCCTGGCCCATGGATTGAGCGTTCAGGCAATCCGTGCCAAGTGCTCACCGGGTGTTCAAGTTGGCCTATGCGAAAACCCAACGGTCCCTGTGCCTGTAACGTTGCGAGCTGAGGACACTCGCGCTGCGGCCATAGCCTTGCGTGAAGAGAATGCCGGCTACCTGACCGCCATCTTCGAGGGACGGTACACAGAACGATATCTCCGGGAGCTCGGCGATGATGCACCTCGTTTCACGGACGAGGAGATGCGCACCATCGCATCGCCAATCGACGCAGTCGGCTTGAACATCTACACGCCAACCTACGTGCGGAGCGCACCCGACGGATACCAGGCGCTGCCAAAGCCCGAAAACTTTCCGCGCATGGCCAGCGATTGGCTTAAGGTGGGGCCAGAGTGCATGTACTGGGGGCCAAAGCTGATTCAAGAAGCGTGGAAGCCGCGCGCAATGTATATCACGGAGAATGGATGCTCCGCGGCCGATCAAATGACGGCGCAGGGAGAGATTCTCGACACGGACCGGATCATGTATTTACGTAACTGTCTCGGTCAAATGCGAAGAGCGGTGAAGGAAGGAGCCGGCGTAAAAGGCTATTTCGTCTGGAGCCTGCTCGACAACTATGAGTGGGCCGACGGCTACGGCAAGCGATTCGGAGTGGTCTATGTGGACTACCAAACGCAAAAACGCACGCCAAAACTGAGCGCGCAATTTTATAGCTCAGTCATCGCATCCCGAGGCGGCGGTTTGTAGTCCCTGCAAAGCCATCTGAAATGGCCGCTCCACCCGCCTCTGAAACGGATGAACTTTTCCAAGCACCAGTTTCATGGCCGCCTTGTTTGCTGCTCTCAAAAACGGCGTAGCCTTATGAGGGCATCGACTAAGGGCGCCGGTTACTTTCACCAGGTCGTGCTTCCGAGCTAGCCTGCTGCCATGCGCTTCTAGTCTCAAACAAGTTTGAGTCTCCAGTGAGTCTCCAGAAAGAGCCCAATGCACGGAAACCAGCATAAACACTGGGCCTGGACGTAATATCACCTTCTGCATCGGCAAGTGATTGATAATAGGCAACTTATCATTGGCGATGGTGCTAATTGTTTATTGAAAACGCTCCATAAGAACGCATTTCGGTGAGTTCCAAGGACCGGGTCGTGTTTGATTACTTCTCCCTTGACGATGGCCTATTGTCCACCGGGTAATCCGTATAGCCGTGTGCGTCACCGCCGTAGAAAGTTGACCGGTCGTAGGCGTTCAGCGAGAGGCCTTTCTCGATGCGTGCCACTAAATCGGGGTTGGCGATGAAGAGGCGCCCAAAAGCGATCGCATCCGCGTATCTCGCTTCGATTGCTGCATTCGCTGTCTCTGGGGTGTAAGCGGCGGCCGAGATGAGGTTACCCTCGTACTCCGGACGGAAGATGCGAGCATTGTCGAGTGCGTCCGCATGAAGTTCATCCGCCAGTCCGATCTCCGAACCCCGTCCTTCAATCAAGTGAAGGTATGCAAGGTTGTATCGGCTCAATTCCTTAACAACCGATGTGAAGAGGCGCATCGGATTGCTGTCGTGGATTCCTCCATATTGACCGAAGGGCGACAGGCGGACGCCAACCCTCAGCGATCCTGTGACGGCAGATACAGCGTCCACGATCTCCAGCAGGAAGCGCATCCTGTTCTTAGCGGAACCACCGTAACAATCAGCTCGTTGGTTAGAACCGTCTTCCAGGAATTGATCGATAAGGTGGCTGTTGGCGGCTTGCAGCTCTACGCCGTCGAAGCCAGCATCGATAGCGTTATGCGCCGCGCTCGCGAACCTGGCGACGATCTCGCGAATTTCCGCTACACGCAACTCCCGAGGGACTTCAATTGGAACCTTCTGACCGTCACGAGTGAAACCGGGCAGGTTCGGTGGAATTGGAGACGGTGCTACGGGTGCTCCTCCATCGGGCATAAAGGATGAGTGCGAGTTGCGACCGTTGTGCGCGAGTTGGATAAAGATCTTTCCACCGCGCTCATGGACGGCGTCGGTCACCCCCTTCCATCCGGCAACCTGTTCTGGCGTGTATATGCCGGGCGCGTTCGGGTAGCCCTGGCCCTGCTGGCTCACTGCCGTACCTTCTGCGATGATCAGCCCTGCGGAGGCTCGTTGTGCGTAGTACAAGGCATTGAGCGCGGTTGGTACGTTGGCGGCTCCAGCGCGCATGCGTGTAAGAGGAGCCAAGACGATGCGGTTGGATAGGATGACGCTTCCGAGTTGCAAGGGTTCGAAAAATGATGGATAGTTCAACGTCTTGACCTGTGTGCGTTTGTTGCTGCTGTGAAACCTCTCTACAAAATCGTCAGCGAAGCGTAATTTCGCCCATGTCTATCTTCACGAGCAGAGGTTCGGGTACGAGTTGATAGTCGCCTTCATAGGCATAGATCCTGCGCTTGGTTGGGATGATGATGCCGTCCACGTCACGGTACTCGGAGGCGTAATTAAGCCCCGTAGCACCGCCAAGAATGTCTACGGTGTAGTCATGGCGTCGCAGAAGCCCGTCGGGGCCAAAGCACGAAATCTGCTCCCGCGTATGGCTCTTGATGTAGTCGGGAAACGTGATTTTCAGGCGTCGCCATTGCTCTCCGTCGACTTGGATAGAAGCAATCTCCTCCGTCAAGAACCCTGGCTTGGTGTACAGGAAAGGGGTGTTGAGATACGTCCACAGCGCTTCGCCCTGGAAGTAAGCGACTTGCAGATCGTCCCACGGCGTCTCGCGTAACTGGCCGACGAAGATTCTCTCTGGATCTTCACGCTCCTGAAGAAGCGTGCCATCGCGGCGTTCCATGACCAGGCGCTGCGGTTCGAAGATGAAACGCTTGTCCTGGCCGGGGAAGTCAGTGAGGAGTCGCTCCTTCGTGGTGTCGACGGTCATGACAACATCCTTCAGATAATCACCTTGGCTCTTGACGAACCAGATCGCTCCGGTGAGTGACGCCGCAACCGTGATTGTTGTGATTTCGTTCCAGCGCTTAAGGCCGCCGTGAGCGTTGACGGCCAACTGCAAAAGGTCATTCATAGAATCCTCCGACTGGTGTTCGTTGAGAGACGTGGAGTAGAGAGACGATAGTCAGGCCTGCGGATTCTCAAGCTGTTCGTTGAAGGATGCGATGAAGGCAGCTTCGTCAGGGCCTGCCTGCCCCCGGAGGAACTTCGCTCGCGGCACCATGATCTCGAAGGCATCGGTCATCAGCGCGTCCACCGTTCCATGCATGAACTCATCGAGAGGCATGGCCCGAGGCTCTTCGCTGCTATTCAGCAACTCGGTGCGTACCCAAGGCGGGATGATCTCGAGCACCGACACCGAACTGTGCCGCAACTTGAAGCGGAGCGATTGCGCGTAGGAGTGAATGGCCGCCTTGGTGGAAGAATATACCGCAGTCATTGCCATGGGAGTGAAGCCAAGCACGGACGACACGAACAGCACGGTGGCAGATTCCTGTCGCTTGAGGTGCTCGATCAGCGCTCCAGTCAGACGAATGGGTCCCATCAAATTGGTCGCGATGGTCGAGGTGATGAGTTCGTCGTCAATCTCAGCAGAGGCATCATCGATCTGCATGATGCCCGCGTTGTTGATGACGACGTTGAGAGTCGGATACTTTGCTATCAATTCGCTGGCTGCGCGATAGATGCTCGCCGGGTCGGTGACATCTAATTCGATCGCCTCCATACCTGGGTTGGCTTCGACGGTCTTGGCGAGGTGACTCTTACGGCGACCTGAGATGATGACTTTGTTGCCACGCTTGTGTAGTGCTTCGGCGAGAGCGCGGCCGATGCCGGAACCACCGCCTGTGATGAAGATTGTGTTTCCTTCGAGTTTCATGTTTGCTCTCCTTTTTTGATTGCCGGATTTCTATGGTTGGAAGTCGCCTGAGGGGCCGTAAATTGACGGGACCTTCGCGCCGAACGGACGGAGAAAGACCGAGATCTGTCCGCGATGATGAATTGAGTCCGCATGAAATAGCCAGGAGATTTGACCGAGAGATTGCTCAAGGAGTGTGTGAGAGCCAGCTCTAACCACGCGATGTCGTTCCCATTCCTTCTGACTCATCACGAGCAGTGCAACACTCAGCTCCTGCGCAGCTCGGTCGAATGCGAGCAGCAGTTCCTGATAGGACGGAGTTGGGTCGCGCGGAACTTCAACGATGGCGCCGTGTGTGAGTTGGTTGCAGATGCGTAGGCAGCGGACGATCGTCCAGGCGATCGTGCCAAGCGTCGAGGACTCGGCGTGCAGCTGATAGCCCAGCAGTTCCGGCGTCATCGCACGAAGCACATTGCCGGTTGTGATCGTCTCTACGCGGTGGCGCTCGCGAAAGAAGGCGACTGTCCCTGTGGGGTCGAAGTCAGGCATGTAGGGCCTCCCGTTCTGCGATCTGGGCGAGGGTTGGGTAATCGGTGTACCCGGTGCTGGTGGCTCCGTAATAGCTTTCCGGCCTCTGTTCATTGAGTGGACCCATCACGCGGATACGTTCCACCAGGTCTGGATTTGCGATGTAGTCGCGCCCAAAGGCGACGAGTTCCCCGAGGCCCCGTTCTAGCAACTCGTCTCCGTGGCTCGCATCGATACCGACGTTCAGCATGAGGGTGCCGCTATAAATCTTCCGGAAATGGGCGAGCACGGCGTCGCCTTGAAGTTCCTGAAGCGGCGTTCCTTGCAGATCAGCGAGCTGTCGCATCAACATGACGTGCGACAGACCATAATCATTCAGGCGACGGTAGACGTACTCAGAAGTGGGGAGGGTCGATGGGAGGGACTGGAATCCGCCGCGCTCCGACATCATGGGGCCGGCCTTCACGCCAACCCGGTGTGCCGGCCACACTTCGAGCACGGCCTCTAGAACTTCGAAGAGCAAGCGGGCGCGGTTCTCAATGGAACCTCCGTAGGCGTCTGACCTGAGATTCAGGTTCTCCTGAAGGAACTGTTGAAAGAGATATACGAAGCCTCCCTGGATCTGGACACCGTCAAAGCCAGCGTCGCGAGCCACGTTCGCCGCATGACGGAATTCCGCGATGGTCTGTCGGATGTCCTCCAAGGACATGGCTTCCGGTGCCGAGCTCATCTCCGTCACGCCATAGCCGGTGTGTACCAGCTGCTCCGGATTTACTGCGGACGGGGCCAACGGCGGACGTCCACTTCCAACGAGGGAAGAGTTCGAAACGGAACCCTGGTGCCAGAGTTGCACGATCATACGACCACCCGCTGCATGAACCGCACTCGTGATTTCGTGCCAGCCCTTGCGCTGCGGCTCCGTGTATATGCCGGGTGCGCCGAACCAGCCTCGCGCCTGGTCGCTCACGAACGTGCCCTCGGTGATGATGAGGCCAGCGGTGGCACGCTGCTCGTAGTATTCACGCATCAGCGCGTTCGGTACCGCGCCCGGGAGGGGGGCGCGCATGCGCGTGAGCGGGGCCATCACAATCCTATTGGACAGCGCGAGATCGCCGAACAAGAACGGTTGTAAGAGGAGTCGAGCGTCATTGTCTTCAGGCATCACGACCTGCTCCTTCGGTTTTCGACGTTGCGGTTTCAAGAGCAAACAAACTCCCAAACATGGGGCGCCCGCTCTTCGATTCGGATTGAGTTGCCTCGTCCTGAATGACGTCCCAGTGTTCGATCAGCAAACCGTCTTTCATGAGGACAATGTCAGCAACAACCCAGTTTCTGCGAAGACCGGTACCCGAGAATCGGCCATGAAGGATAACGTAGTCCCCTTGCGCGACGGCAACAGCATTCTCATAACGTGCCGTGGGAGGGAGGCTCTTCGCGAGATCGAAGAGGCCCTCGCGTCCGGGCGAAATGTACGCGCTGTGCTGGATATAGCCAGGCGACCAATAGGCGGCGGCCTTGTCGTAATCCCTCTGGTTGAAAAGCGTGTCAAAGGCTTCGAGGACAATCGTGCGATTCTTCTCGGCAAGTGTACTGATCATCGTTCCCCCATAAGCGATACTGATCTTCCTGATCGCGAAGACGTGTTGATCGCGTCGATAATTCGATGCAGCTCGACGGCATCTGCGAAAGTGCGGACTGTTGTGCCGCCAGTGCGGCGGTCGGACTCGAAGGCTGCGTAGAGCTGCGCAAGGTCCTCCACGCTCGAGTCAAGATCGGAGCACGGAATCAACTTTGTAGAGCAAGGAAGGAGAAGGGAAGCCCACGCTCCTTTATCGCCCAATGCAGCCTCGATGACATCGTGATGCTTCGTTACAAAAGCTCTCTCGTTCATGACCTTGATGTCGCCAAGTGTTCCAGTGATTTCGATTTGCAGTCCACCAAGGTTCTGCTTGCCGCCTTCGATTTGGATCTGGAATAACGCCCCACCGGCGAGTCGACCCATCACCATGAAAGCGTCAGGTGTCTCATTGGGATATTCCCTTCCGGTTGAGGCCAGGGTCAGCATAGGAAACTGGGTTGCAACGATGCCGTTCAGCATCTCCGGCTTGCCAAGCGCATGGAAGAGCATGTCCATGAAGTGGCCGCCATAGATTGAGAGCACGTGAGAGAAGTTCCCGGCGGGAAGTGTCCATTCCAGAGACGCCGATCGCGTTGGGCCGAAAGAACCCATGCTGACGTGCATCCGGACGGACCGTATGTCCCCGATGTATCGCTCTCGGATGAGTTGCGATAGGTGGAGCGAACTTGCACCTAGTGTGCGTTGCAACCCCACAAAGTGCCGAACACCGGCGGTTTCCGCGAGTCGTAACAGCTCTTCAGAGTCTTGCGTGTTCGTGGTCAGCGGCCATTCGCAGTAGACGTCTTTGCCTGCGCCGATTGCGGCTTTGACGATCCGTGCATGCTCTGGTGCGGGCGACAGAACGACGACGAGATCCACATCCGGCAGATTCACCAAATCATCCACTCGGCTAAAGGCGTGTGCGATCTTGAACTCCTCCGCGATTGACTTCGCCTTTTCGATGCTGCGGCTGCACACTGCGACGATCTGATACTGCGGAAGGAGTTTTAGCGCGGGGATGTGGCCATAGGTCGCCCAGTTTCCGACTCCTACCAGGCCAACTCGAATTAGTTTCTGTTTAGACATAGGGCTCCCTGTTTTGCGGCGGTGCTAGTAGCGAAAACGGTCTGCGTGCAGCTGAGCGAAGTCCGCAAGGGTGAGTGGAGAGCGGCCAGTAATTTGCGGGAAATTGCCAAACACCTCATCCGACCGAAGATCGATACCGTTGGTCAGATCGGTATAGCTGTCGAACACGCACTTCATGTAAGCCGGCTCGGCCCCGGCAGCAAGAACGGTGCGCAGGAATTCGGAAGGTGGTCTCGGCTCGTACGTGAAGGGCTGGCCAATCACGTCGGTGAATACCTCGGCGAGCTCGTAGTAGGTCTTCGCTTCATACCCAAGCCGATAAGTCATACCGGCGTGCGTTTCAGGATCTGCGAGACAAACCGCCGCGACTGCCGCGACGTCGTCGCAGTCCACCCAGCTCAGCCGCGCGCTGCCGACGTAATGGCGGATCACGCCTTGCTTGACATAGCTTTCCCCGCCATATCCCAGCAGATTCTGCATGAAGATTTCAGGACGAAGGTGCGTGAACATCATGTCGGCGCTCGCGATGTAGCGTTCAATGAATTGGTGCCAGCCGTAGTGCGCAACACGCGTATCATCATCCCCGCACGCTCCCAGGTGCACGATCTGCTTCACGCCGGCCCGTTGTGCACAGTTCACAAGGTCCTTGCTGTGGCGGAGCATGTCCACGGTGTAGCCAGTCGCCATAAAGATGCGGTCAATACCTTCCAGCGCGGGTGCGAAGGTTGAAAAATCGTCGAGGTCGAGATGCACGCTGGGTACGCCGAGCTTCGCCGCCTTACCGCGATCTCGGGCGGCCGCGATTACCTCGACACTGCCGTTCGCGGCGAGTAGCGGGACTAAGGCTCCGCCCACCTGGCCGGTCGCTCCCATCACAAGAACCCTTGGATTTGCGGGCATCACTTCCTCCTGAACTCGCTCCGGTGAGAGGCGCGACTCCACGTTCTCCGCAATGAAACGGCGGAGGCGCGGCTCTCGATGGACAGTGACTACTTGTTGAGTGAATCAGCTGCGAGCGCGATGATGTCCGCCACTTCCTGCGGGTGCGACATGAACGGACAATGGCTGGAGGGAACGGAACGAACCGTTGCATTCATCCGCTTGGAAAGAAATTCCTGAGCCGGCGGTGGGATCATCTTGTCTTCGGTGCAGACGAGGTACCAGGAAGGAAGGGTCTTCCACGCCGGCGTACCTTCCTTTCCTCCGAAAGCCGCGAAGCTCAGGGGCTTCTGGACCGCGGCCATCACGGCAGCTTCATTAGCTGTGGCGCCACCTGCGAATGAATCGTGGAACTTTTCGCGATTGATCCAGAGAAATCCGTGAGTGTCGGGTTCAATTGCCGTGGAACCCGGAGAAGGCGGACCTTGCTTCGCCAAGGACTCCAGGCTCTCCCCTTCGTCCAATCCGAAGGCGGTGATATACACGAGTGCCTTGACGTTCGGGGTCGCGGTGGCGGCTCCTGTAATCACAGCGCCGCCGTAGGAGTGACCGACTAAGACGGTGGGCTCCGGTTGTTCCGAGAGTAAGCGCCGAGTGACTTCAATGTCGGCCTCAAGGGACGTAAGCGGAATTTGAGCGGAAGTAACGGTGAAACCTTTCGCCTGTAGGAGAAGGATGACCTTGCTCCAGCATGAGCCGTCGGCCCACGCACCATGCACCAACATGATATTCGCCTGTTTATTCATAAAGCCTCCTGGATTGTGCTGCGTTGAGTTGACGCCGGCCGCTAAGAGACCAGCGCGCCTTCGTAGGCCGGATAATCTGTGTAACCAAGCGCGTCAAACGCGTAGAACGTGTCACGGTTGTAGGGAGCGAGAGGCAATCTTGCACGGATACGATCGGGGAGGTCTGGGTTGGAGACGAAATGGCGTCCAAACGCCACCGCATCTACAGTCCCGGTAGAGACGGCATCTTCGGCGCTATCCGGTTCGAATCCGCCAGCGGAGATTAACTGCCCTTTGTAGATGGGCCTCAGCCACTCGGCCGCGACCGGTCCCTGCTTGGCATCGACGAGGTCGCTGCCCGCGATACGAGGCTCGATCAAACTCAGGTAAGCCAGCGGGAACTGATTCAGGTGATCGGCAACGTACGAGAACAGAGCCTTTGGATCTGTATCGGAGATGCCATTCCACGTGCCGTTCGGACCGATTCGTACGCCAACCCGGTGCGGCCCCCAAACGGCAACCAATGCAGTGACGATCTCCGACAGAAATCGCGTGCGATTCTCAACAGAGCCGCCATAATCATCCGTGCGGTGATTACTTCCATTCTGGAGAAACTGATCTACCAGGTACCCATTTGCCGCATGCAGTTCAACCCCTTCGAAGCCTGCGTCCATTGCTCGCTGAGCAGAGCTCCGATAGTCCCGAACGATTCCTGCGATCTCAGACACCGTGAGTTCGCGGTGCGGCGATGGCTGAACCCAACCCCCGGGGATGGATACCAGATGGTTGGGATGAAGCCAATAGGAGGGATTTACCGAAGCGGAGACGGGCATCTCGCCTCCGGTCATCGCCATGTGCGAAGACCTGCCAGTATGCCAGAGCTGGGCGAACATATGGCCACCCTCGGCCTTCACCGCGGACGTGACCTTTTGCCATCCGTCTACCTGTGTATCGGAATAGAGCCCAGGCGCTCCGAGCCAACCGCGGCTTGTCAGCGATATATTCGTTGCTTCGCTGATGATCAGTCCGCCTTCCGATGCGCGTTGCTGGTAGTACTCGCGCATCAAGTCCCCAGGGACCGAATCTGGTTGAACAGAGCGCGAGCGCGTCAAAGGGGCCATGATGATTCTGTGCTCAAGCTTAAGTTCGCCGAAGCTGACTGGGCTGAAGAGCGCGTTTGGAGCTTTATCGAGCATGGATGTCTCCTGCGTTCCGGTCACTGTCTTGAAACTATGCTCAAAGTAAAACCTTCGATAGATCAAATGAAGTCAAATGGACTTAGCCCTTTCCAGCTATTCGTTGACAGCGGAATCAATCGACGCAGTGGACGAATCCCAGGCGCCTGCGATTGACCGCGACCAGTTCGAGGACCAGGAGTCGGCAGGTCTAAGCTGAAGCCGCGCCCTTGAGCCTCGGTTATTCGGCTTCCGCCGAAAAATCGGCTAGATAGCCCAAAATAGCTAGTCCTTTCGGGCAGTAGAAGCGATACTCTAGCGTTGCATCTCCATATCTTCTGCCTTGAGCATGTTCAATGGAGGTCCTTCCCCTATGTCGCCCTACAAAATACGCGTGATGACGATCGATGATCACCCCTTGATGATGGATGGCATAGCGTCAGTGATCAATGCGGAGCCGGATATGCAGGTCGTCGCCCAACTGACAGACGGTGTCGAGGCATTGGAAGGCTATCGCCAGCATCGGCCGGACGTGACACTGATGGACATTCGTATGCCTCAGGTCAACGGTCTGGATGCGATCGAACAAATTCGTGCCGTGTTTCCCGGCGCGCGGATCGTTGTGCTCACCAATTCTGCTGGCGACATGCAGGCGTACCGCGCTTTCAAAGCAGGTGCGGTGGGATACCTCATCAAGAACCTCTTGCGCACAGAATTGATCGACACCATTCGCATCGTTCATTCCGGGGGGCGTCGCGTTCCTCCAGAGATCGCGCAGACTCTCGCACAGCATGTCGCAGACGATCACATCACGAAGCGGGAACTTGAAGTCTTGCAGGGAGTGGCAAAGGGTCGATCGAACAAGATCATCGCTTCAGAACTTTTCATATCTGAGAACACCGTAAAAAATCACGTGAAAAGCATCCTCTCTAAGCTCGGCGCTGATGACCGAACCCACGCAGCGATGATTGCTCTGAAGCGGGGCTTCCTCGAAGAATGACATCGTTGATTTGACGGAACCCGCGAAGGGTACCTCCACAAAACGCAGGGAGCCATTGACACCCACTCTGACACCACCGCTGACGTTGAATTCTATCTGCAGAAGGTGGGGAACTGCTCACTCGCTTACACTGTTTCTTCTACTCTTTCCCCAAGCTCATAATGCCATACGCGCGCAGAGTACTAACCAATCTCTTCTGGAACTCCATCACACAGCATGGACCGAAAAGGACGGTCTCTATGGCGCTGTTAGCGCGATCGCTCAAACGCCCGACGGATTTCTTTGGATCGGAACATCAGCCGGCCTCTTTCGATTTGACGGTATAACCTTCGACCCCTACCAAGCCACAAGTGGGGCACTTCCTGCAGGCGGCCCGGATAACTTGCACGCGACACCGGATGGCGTCATTTGGGCTTCCTATTCCGGCGGGAGAATCGTGTCTCTCAAAGACGGAGCGGCCCGTTTGTATACGGAAAAGGATGGCTACCCTTACGGCGTAACAAAGGGAATTGTGCAGACACACGACGGTGCGATATGGGCGGCGGTTGTCGGGGGGCTCGCCCGCTTCGACGGCACGTCCTGGCATAGGGTGCATGACGACTGGAGTTACGCGCACACCGCAGCACAGTGTCTTTTCGTAGACAGACAGGACACACTCTGGGTATGCTCCGGCACCGACCTTGCTTATCTGCCATCCGGCAGTCACCAGTTTCACGACCTGGGCCTCGCCATACCGCGGATCGTCACGGTGAACCAATCACAGGACGGAACTCTCTGGTATTCGGATGGTGATAAGGACGTCGTGCAGCCGTTTCGCTCGCTTCCGGATACAAGTAGCCCAGCGCCCCTTCCTCCATCCATCCCCATCGGTTCCTGGACGCTTCTATTCCCACCCGACGGCAGCTTCTGGTTTGGGACGGAAGGGGGAATCAGGCGTCTTCCCTCGTCTTCGGAATTATCAGCATCCCCCAGACCACTATCAGAAATGGCCGAAACTTTTGACAGGAAAAACGGTGGAACTGATGAGATCGTGCGTCACCTGTTCGAAGATCGGGAGGGAAATATCTGGGCCGGAACGAGTGGGGGACTGGAACGCTTTCGCAAGAGACGTCTGAATTGGATCGAAACAGCCGCCTCCCCTCAACCGGTCATCAACGACGTTGATGGCCTGCTCGTTGTCTACGGATCGGACCAAGCCGCCGAACTCTTACCCTCTCATCAGCCCGTTCCATCCTTTATTGGCTCCTTGAATCACATACTCGCTACGGACCATTCTGCAGATGGCAGTATCTGGTTTTTAGGTAGGACGAATGCCTGGCGATGGAAGGCAGGAAAATTGGATGATTTTCCCTTTCCTAAATACGACCCGCATAGCCGGGTATATGCAATCGATACAGACTCCGCAGGTACGGCCTGGGCTTCGATCGCTGGTCTCGGGCTGATGAAGTTGGCGGGCGGCTCTTGGACAAGAGTCCAGGTGTTGCCCGGTGAACCCGATATCGCACCTACTTCCGTGGAGACAGACTCCCAAGGTCAGATTTGGCTTGGGTACGATGCACGGCAACGAGTCGCTGTAATCAAAGGGGGCGCGGTAGCCCATGTGTTTGGACCGGACGATGGTCTTGCGGTCGATACCATCAAGTCCGTAACGCCGCTAGGCCACGTCATCTGGGTCGCAGGCCAAGGCGGTTTGGAGGTTCTGCGCGGCAATCGGTTTGTTCCATTGACCGGCATAGGTGGTGCGCCTTTTCCCTCAGTTCGGCGAGTACTGAGCACCCCGAATGATGGCCTTTGGCTCAGCACCGCCCGAGGTATCTTGCACATCTCTCAGGTTGACATTCAATCGTATTTAGCCGGGCGCTCCAGCAGTGTGAAGTACGAGCTTTTGGACACAGAGAGCGATCTGCCAGAACCGCTTTCGACAGATGGGCTTGTTGCACAATCTACCGCGGATCACTTGACGAAGGGCAAGCTGTACTTTGCGACAATCAGCGGCTTAGCAACCATCGACCTCGCTCACCTTGTAAGGAACTCCGTCAGTCCTCCGGTTGCTATTACTGGGCTACTCACTGACCAGCGTAGTTATCCCACCAATGCAGCTGTCGTTATGCCACCGAGGACTCGTTCTTTCACTATTACCTACACCGCACTCAGTCTCACCAACGCGGCCCGTAACCGCTTCAAGGTTCGACTCGACGGATGGGACAAGCAGTGGCGGGATCTAGGAAGTCGAAGAGACAGCACCTACGCCAACCTCGCGCCAGGAACCTATACTTTTCACGTTATCGCGAGTAACAATGATGGGCTCTGGAATGAAACCGGTGCAACGCTCGTCATAAGAATATTGCCTGCATATTACCAGACTGATTGGTTCCGGCTAATCTGCTTCGCGCTGTTGGCAATCATGGTATGGGCTATTTATACATCGCGAGTCAACAGCTTAATCAAACGATCCAATGACCTGCTGCTGGAACGACTTTCAGAGAGAGAGCGTATCGCCCTCGACCTTCACGATACATTTCTCCAAAGTGTACAGGGACTGCTCTTGCGGTTTCATTCTGCGACCCGCCGACTCTCTTCGGACGACCCTGCGCGGGCGCTTATGGAAGAAACTTTGAGACAGTCGGATCAGGTATTGCTGGAAGGACGGGGCCTTGTGCAGGACTTACATACGACCACCCAGGCCGCCGGAGAGCTGCTTGAAGAACTCCGTTTGATCGGAGAGGAATACAAGGCATTTAATCCTCTTGCCTTCTCCATATCCTCTACTGGTTCAGAGAGGACCATAAGCGCAATCATTAGTAACGAGTTGTCCAGCTTTGCACGGGAAGCGCTCAGCAACGCCTTTCGCCACTCAGGCGCCCAGACGGTCGTAGTCAACGTGCGGTACGAGAAACGACAGCTGGTGATTTGCTTCAAGGACGACGGCCGTGGCATCAGAGCCGAAATCCTTGAAGCTGGCCATCGCGAAGGGCATTGGGGGTTGCGAGGCATGAAGGAGCGCGCGAAGCGTATGGGCGCTCATCTGACTCTCAAGAGTTCACCCAGTACCGGCACCGAGATTGCGATTGCCATACCTGCTGAGATCGCATATTCAGAAGAATCGCGCTTCACATTTCGATCTCTCTGGCGGCGAAATTAGTCTTTCACTTCTGGCAGGTACATCCTAAAGGGCTATATCAAGTTGACCAGATATCGTCTTTCCTCGCCAGCAAGATCGCCTTACCGTCGAAGAACACTCCCTATACACAACTGGGAAGTTCGTTCCTCGAAAGGTCAAATATGAAAATTGCGCAATGGCTTCCTACAACGATCCTCCGAATTTTCTTCATCTCATCGACACTCCTGCCGGGATTCTGCTGGTCTCAGCAAAGCGCTCCTCCAATCAAAAATGTGGTTCTCGTGCACGGCGCCTGGGCTGATGGCTCCAGCTGGTCGAAGCTAATCCCGTTATTGGAAGCCAAAGGGTTACACGTCGTATGCGTGCAGAACCCATTGACATCCCTTGCTGACGATGTCGCAGCAACCAAGCGGGCCATTGACGCTCAAGACGGACCGGTGCTGCTCGTCGGGCACTCGTACGGGGGCGCTGTGATTAGCGAAGCGGGCAAGAATGATAAGGTCGCGGGTCTTGTCTACGTTGCGGCATTCGCGCCCGACGAAGGTGAATCCGCAGGTAGCCAAGGCAAGCCTTACGGACCGACGCCAGGTCTGGGCGAGTTGCGGCCAATCGGGGATGGGTTTCTCGTACTGACTCTTAAGGGAGTCGCGGAGGACTTTGCTCCTGATCTTTCCACACAAGAGCGCTCACTATTGACAGCAACACAGACGCCCACCCAAGGCGCGGCATTGGGAACCCCTATCGGAGCACCGGCTTGGCGCACGAAGCCAACCTGGTTCATCGTCGCGACAAACGACCGGATGATATCGCCCGATCAGGAACGCGATTCAGCGAAGAAAATGAAAGCGACAACGCTGTTCCTCAACAGCAGTCATGTGCCGATGCTCTCGAAGCCTTCCGAAGTTGCAGCTTTCATCATTACGGCGACGCGCGGCACGAACGTCACTGTGAGTACGCGCTGATCGTCGAGAATCGACTGGCGGTCTGCATCGAAAGGGTGTTGCCGCCAGTCCTAACTATGCGTGAATTCTCCACAATGGCGCCCTTTCCGAAAGGGCGACTACGAGGTTTCCGAAAACATCTTGCTGGGGCAACCCGGTTCCCGCAAATCGTGTGTAGGACTGCCTGTAGAGCGGATCTGCAGCAAGTTCGATTGCCCCAAAGTGGCGCTGGCAAACATTACTACAACGGTACGAGCTAACCAAAGGGTTACGTTGTTCAACGGTCAGAGTGAGGTTGATCATGGTCTGTGCCTTGGTGACATTATCGGTCGCGGTGACAACGACGGTGTAGTGTTGCGCAGGGGCGGAGTTCCACCGCTGCAATGGCTGATTCCCAGAACAGCACCGAACGAGAGTCCGAGAGCCAGCAGCGCCGCTGGTAGACACCGCACCTCCCGCAGCCGTTCACGCTCCGACTTGGGACCCAAAACCGGTAACAGCAGGAGAGCCATTGCTACCAGTGCCAGCGGGTTGCCCGACGTAGGCCGTTCGTTCCGTGCGTTCGACGTATTCGTTGTCCGGATGGCAAATGTCATCGCTGTCATCGCGCTGCCCGCCGCAATGGTTGTCGGAGAGAAGGCCGCAGTCGCTCCCGTAGGCAGGCCCGTCGCCGAGAAGCCTTATCGATGACGCCGGCCGGCATCTTCAGTTCCCGATGTCAGGCAAACATACTCATTGAGTGCCTAGACGGGAGTTTTGTGGCGTTCGGGCGAATGTAAGCGGTGCGGAAACTCCGTCACTCGAGCTAGACCAAACGCTCAGTCGCAGTATATGAAAGACAGCGTTTGCGGCAACCTCATCCTTCCTGAGGTGGGTATTGGTGAGAGCGAGAGATGCAAGAGCATTTGAGTCTCCAGAAACAGCCCAATGCGCGGAAACCAGCATAAACATTGGTTATGGACGTAATATCACCTTCGGCATCGGAAAATAAGTTGTAAGGTTGCTGTTCTCAATTACATACGCGAATATTATCCTGATCTGTTCGAGCAGTTTTGAGCGCATTCCCGAGACCCCGAATGACGCGCGATCACTCGCTACGCGAGCGAACTGTTGGTGGAAAAATGCACAAATGGACAACGCGTAGTTGCAGCGTGAAGGTGCACATCTTGCCTGGAAGCGTGACGGAAAGAGCAGGCTCTTCGGTTCCAGTCCCAGTTGAAAGCGGCGTCGATTTTTCCGGTGCGCACGTCTTCGCGCGCCTGGACTTCGTTGCTTTAGTCAACCGTTTTAAAAGTTGCGATGTTCACCGCGATGGCCGCGCAGGCCTCGCGAACTCTGACCGCCTGAGGGCCGCGATCGTAGTCGACGATGGCTACGCGGGCGTTGCGGATTTTGCCGCCATAGGCGTTGCCAAGGATGACCAACTGGACAATGGGAAGCATCATGGACATGATCATGAGAACGGG